>ENA-OQCL01000049-OQCL01000049.1-human-gut-metagenome-genome-assembly--contig:-NODE-49-length-62893-cov-11.979559_pt1 | contig 62893 bp, 60 predicted proteins | sample MGYA00242502_ERZ504586 | MGnify/ENA primary metagenome ERZ504586 (study PRJEB26092, sample SAMD00036316) | human gut metagenome | host: Homo sapiens | study: EMG produced TPA metagenomics assembly of... | reverse complement strand
TGTTCGGCTGGAACGTAACGGACTGTAAGATTTGCTTTGAATACGGGCTTTATTACAGTCCGGTCAGCACGCCGGCGGACTTCCGCTCATTGGCCCCGATTGTATTGGAACAGGCATTGAAGGAATCGGGGACGCAGCTGCTGGAACCTTATCTCTCCTTCATCCTCTATGCGCCCCAGGAATACCTTTCCAGGGCTTATCATGATGCACCGAAATACTGTGCCACCATCGAAACGGCCCAGGTAAAAAAGGATGAAGTTGTCTTTACTGGCGAGATTCCCGCCCGCTGTATACAGGCATACCGTACTGATCTGGCCTTTTACACCAACGGGCGGAGCGTATGCCTGACGGAACTGAAAGGGTATCAGGCCACTGTCGGCGAGCCAATCATCCAGCCCCGTCGTCCAAACAGCCGTTTGGATAAGGTGCGCCATATGTTCAGTAAGATTCCTTGATACGCCACAGCAAGGATGGTTATTGCATTTCCCTGCCTTTCGTGGTAAAATGTAGTTGTAAACCACCAGAGAAAACAACAACCCTGCTACCCCCCGTTATCACCACCGATAACAATTTGATAACAGCCCATCGTATAGGGCTGGATAATATGGACACATCAAATAATCAAAAAAATGAGGTATCAAATTTATGAAGCAAAATCCGTTAAATATGATGCCCAACAACGAGTGGGAATGATTTCATAGGTCAAAAAAAGCCCGTAAACACTGGACTTTTTGAGCCTTGAAGCCCCTCGCAGCAACGATTTGGCAACGGAATTTCATTATTCACAAGAAAAGAGCTATCTGATTTCTGTTAGAGAAGTCAGATAGCTCTTTTTGTTATACGCCAATTATAATGAATCCTTCGTTCTCTCCGATTTCTTCTGTAACCCAATGGTCTATAGCAGACACAGTTTCCTTAGTTCTTACCGGCACCAGAGTTTCCTTTTCTGAATTCAAGGCAATCGCTGCCACTGAATCCTCCGAGCTTACAAGCATATTCATTCATCGGAAAGCATAAAACAGCATATTGCGCCGAATCCGTCTGACCATGTGCCGTACCTGGACCTCTTGTCCGTGTGCCGACAGTTGGAACATGATGATTTCACCATGGCCCACGCGCTGAACAAAAAATAGACGTAAACCGGGTCCCACAGAGGGTTTTTCCTCTGCGGGGCCCGATCAGTGAAATGGTTATTGGGCGCGTGTCTTACAGAATTGTAAGGCAGCGTGCTCTTGTTTTTTGCTGATGGTGGTTGCTTTTCCGGGCAAAAATGGTATGATAGAGTCGGAACGATAGAAAAAGGACCCAAGTGGAGACGAGCTATGACGGCATTTTTACAACAATACATCTCTCCGGCGCTGCCGGTGATCCTGTGGCTGGGAAGGGCGCTGGTTTCCGGGCTGGCAGTCTGGCTGCTGGTGCGGTGCTGCCTGTCCCTGTTCCGGGGAAAGGACCGGGAGAGCTGGGGCTTTGTGACCCTGTCCAATGGCGCGCGGTATGAAATTTATCACTGGGAAAACGTGATTGGCCGCGCAAAACGGTCGGATATTCGCATAAACTTTCCCTCTGTGTCCCGCAGTCACGCCATTTTGTCCCGGGACGAGGCCGGGACATGGCGGGTCAACCCGTTGAATCACAGCAGCGGCGTGCTGCTGAACGGACAGCGGACGCTGACGACCGCCGATCTGCATCCCGGCGACTCCATCGCCGTGGGCGGTGTGGAGCTGTTCTTTTTCCCGTCGGACAAGCCCCAGCCATCCGGCCAGCCCCGGCGGCGGCCCGGGCCGGTGGGCGGCCTGTGGCTGCTGACATTTATTCAGCTGCTGCTGTGGGCACAGTTTGCCCCGAACTTCGGAGCGGAGAATATCTATCCCATCAGCGCAGGCTTTTTCGGATTGTGCGGCCTGGGGTGGGTGCTGTACGCCGTCAGCCGGAAGCTGCACCGGAGACAGTTTGATCTGGAGATTCTGGCGCTGCTGCTGACCACGGTGGGCTTTGCCATTACCGCCGCCTGGGACCCGGGGGCTCTTTACAAGCAGCTGGCGGCGGTGACGCTGGGCATGGGCATTTACGGCACCCTGGTGTGGCTGCTGGGGCGGCTGCATCTGGCGGTGAAGCTGCGCTGGCCGGTGGCTGCGGCCGCGGCGGCACTGCTGGCCTTCAACGTTGTGATGGGGGAGCGCATTTTCGGAGCCAAGAACTGGATATCGGTGGGCCCCATTTCCTTCCAGCCGTCGGAGCTGGTGAAGCTGGCGTTTATCCTGGCGGGGGCCGCCACCCTGGACCGGCTCTTTGCCAAGCGGAACCTGATCTTCACGGTGCTGTTTTCCGCCTATTGCGTGGGATGTCTGGCGCTGATGAGTGACTTTGGCACAGCGCTGGTGTTTTTCGTGGCCTTTCTGTGCATTGCCTTTTTGCGGACCGGGGACCTGGCCTCCGTCGTGATGATGACGGCGGCTGCGGGCTTTGCCGGGGGACTGGTGCTGCACTTCAAGCCGTATGTGGCCCAGCGGTTCACCGTCTGGCGGCATGCCTGGGAATTTACCCAGACCACCGGCTATCAGCAGAGCCGCACCATGTCCGCTGCTGCGTCCGGCGGCCTGTTCGGCACGGGGCCGGAGGACGCGTGGCTGAAATATGTGGGGGCGGCCAACACGGACCTGGTATTCGGCGTGGTGTCGGAGGAATTCGGGCTGCTGCTGGCGCTGGTATGCGTGGCGGCGGTGATCGCCCTGGCGGCGTTTGCCCTGCGGGCCGGCGACAGCGCCCGCTCCAGCTTTTATGCCATCGCCGCCTGCGGAGCGGCGTCTATGCTGGTGTTCCAGACCTCTCTGAACGTGCTGGGCGCGGTGGACATCCTGCCGCTGACCGGCGTGACGTTTCCCTTTGTGTCCATGGGCGGGTCCAGTATGCTGTCCTGCTGGGGGCTGCTGGCCTATCTGAAGGCCGTCGATGTGCGCCGTCCGCCGGAAAAAGAAATCTCTCCGCCGCCCAAGAGTGAAAAAACGCCGGAGCGGCAGGAGGGATTCTTCGACGGGATCCCCGGGGTTCCTGTGGATGAGATATTCGGAAAGGAGGAGCGGTCTTGAAACAGGTAAAGCTGCGGTCCATGCTGGTGCTGGCACTGATCGCTGTGCTGGGTGCGGGCGTGGTGCTGTTCTGCGTGCGGTATGTGGTGCGGGGCGGACAGTGGGCCGCCTTCTCCGCCAATGACCATGCCTATTGGGATGGGCGGCTGGCCCTGGGTCAGGTACTGGACCGCAACGGGGTGCTTTTGTATGACGGGGCCTCCGGCAGCTGGGCAGAGGACGGCGTCATTCGCCGGGCGACGCTCCATGTGGTGGGCGACCGGGACGACAACATTTCCACCTCCGCCAAGGCGGCTATGCGGCGGCGCCTGGTGGGCTTTGACCCGCTGACGGGTACCTCCGCCGGAGGACACAAGGTATATCTGACCATTGACGCAGAGCTGAACGCTGCGGCCCTGGAGGCCCTGAACGGCCGGAAGGGGGCCGTGGCGGTGTACAACTACCGTACCGGCGACGTGCTGTGCATGGTGTCCAGCCCCACCTTTGACCCGGCGGACCCGCCGGAGATCCGGGACGGGGACGGCCGGTATGACGGCGTGTATCTGAACCGGGTGCTGTCGTCCACGTTTGCCCCGGGCTCCGTGTTCAAGCTGGTGACCACTGCTGCGGCTTTGGAGAATCTGGACGGCGCTCTGGACCGGCACTTCACCTGCACCGGGCGTCTGGAGCTGGACGGCGGCGTTATCACCTGTCCCTATGCCCACGGGGATATGGACCTGTACGACGCCCTGGCCCGGTCCTGCAACTGCGCCTATGCTCAGATGGCGGTGGAGCTGGGGGGCGAGACCCTGGCTCGATACGCGGAAAAGACCGGACTGACGGAGAGCTTCACCGTCAGCGGCATCAGCGCGGCGGCCGGACAGTTTACCGTGGGTCAGGGGGCAGATCTGGGCTGGTCTGGTGTGGGCCAGTACGACGATCTGGTGAATCCCTGCGCGTTTCTGCGATTCTTGGGCTCCATCACCGGCGGCAGGTCCGCAGGACCCCGGCTGGTATATAAGGAGACCACCATGCACGGCATTCCTCTGCCCGGAGACGGCGCGCCGTCTCTGAAGGCTCCCTTTGACGCGGACACCTGCCGCGTGCTGCGGGATATGATGCGCAACAATGTGCAGCAGACCTATGGACAGAGCATGTTCGGCTCGCTGGCGGTGTGCGCCAAGTCCGGCACCGCCGAGGCTGCGCCGGGTCAGTCGCCCCATGCGTGGTTCGCGGGCTTTGTGGCGGACGAGGATCTGCCCCTGGCCTTTGTGGTGCTGGTGGAAAACGGCGGCGGCGGCGCGGACGCCGCCGGGCCCATTGCTGCCCGGCTGCTGACCATGGCCGCAGGATGAGCGAACCCCCTGGAGGACGTGTGTCCTCCAGGGGGGATTTTTATTCAGCCGGGGGATACAGGGCCGACAGCAGCCGGGTGTAGATGCCCTCCGGGTCCTTCCGGAACCGGTCCGCCAGATCCCGGGCCATGGCCTCGGTGGCGGCGGTGAGCTCCAGGTGCAGAATGCTGTCCACATCGTCCTGCAGGCGCAGCTCCACCAGATAGGAGCCGTTTTCCTGGGCGGCCACCCGACTCTGGACCTGGTTTTTCCGCAGCAGGAGGCGGTTGTATTCCGCCACATTCTTATCCGTCCGCAGCCGCACGGAGTAGGGGAGACTGGACTCGCAGATCTCGCTGTTTTTCAGCCCCTTGGGAGTGATGGCATAGCAGCCGTCCTCCGTCAGGCGCAGATGCTCCGTCCGTACCAGGTCGTTCAGGCACTCGGCATAGGCAAAGTAGTCGATGCCGTCGTCACACATGGTCAGCTCCTGCATGCCCTCCGGCGGCAGGGGCTCCGATACCCGGGCGGCAATATATAGAATCAGGAATTTGATCTCCAGCTTATCGTGAATGAATCCGGCAGCCATGCGTATCCCATCCTCTCCAACCGTTTTTCTTTATTATACCGGAAATTCCCGGATTTGTACAGGCCTTTTTCCCGCACCACCGGCGGCAGGCGGCATACACTGGAATGAAGGGCGCAGCCAGCCCCTTCATTACTTAATGGGAGGTTTATTTTATGCCTGAAAACGGAATGCCGGGCCCGGTCTGCGATCTGAGCAGTGTTCGCGAGTCCGTTTGTATCCATACACGGAAGATCTTCGACTCCTGCCGCGACAAGGACTGCGTGGAGGACCTGCGGTTCTATCCCACGGCGTCGGCCATGGAGCTGCTGTCCGGATGCCAGATGGTTCGGGGCGGCACGGCGGAGCTGCTGTACGTTTACACCGATGTGGAGCCGGTGACCTTCAACCGGGGATTCTACTCCATCGATATGCGGTTTTTCTACCGCGTGACCCTGCAGGTGGGTACCGGAACGCCCCGGTGCGCCGGGGCCGAGGGCCTGTGCGTGTTCGACAAGCGCTGCATCCTGTTCGGCAGCGAGGGCAGCGCCAAGATCTTTTCCTCCGACACGGTCATTGACGAGCTGGATATCCCCGGCCGCATGCGTACCAACCTGCCCACCGCCGTGGTGGAGGCCGTGGACCCCATCGTTCTGGACACCCGGGTGGACGACGGCTGCAAGCCCCGGTGCTGTGAGTGCGGCCTGACGGAAATTCCGGCGTTCATTGCCCGCAGCTTCGGCGAGGAGCTGGTGTTTGACGACGGCGGCCGCCGCCGGTTCTATGTGACCCTGGGCCAGTTTACCCTGGTGCGGCTGGAGCGGGACACCCAACTGCTGATCCCGGTGTATGACTACTGCATCCCCCAGTCGGAGTGCAGCTGCGGCGACCAGGAGGATCCCTGCGGCCTGTTCCGCAACGTGGCCTTCCCCATCGGGGAGTTTTTCCCGCCCAGCACCCTGGAAATGCCCAAGGACTATGCCAGCACCCGCAGCTACTGCGCCTGCCACTGACGGGCAAACATGTCACAGCCCCCGGCCGTGCGGCCGGGGGCTGAGCTTATTTTTCCTTGACTACGACGTTTTCGCTGCCCAGCCACTCCCGGCACTCCTGCAGCAGGGCCGGGTGATTCAGGCAGTGGGTGCCCAGCAGCTTGCCGGTGTCCGCCAGGCGGATCTTTACCGGGGTGCCTCCCTCAAACATGGTCATCACCAGCTTGATGTGGCGAAAGGCGGGACTGTCGGCGCTGGGAAAGCGGAGATAGATGGTGCTCTCCTTCTGAGCCGGACGGCGGGCGGGCTGCGCCGCCGCAGGCGGCAGTCCGCTTTCCAGAGGGTACAGAGAGTCGCACATGATCTGGGGCGGCTTCTCGTCCCGGACGGACAGGCGTCCCTTTACCAGCACCGGGGTGTTCACCTGCATATAGCTGCCGCACTGGTCAATGACCCGGCTGAAGCACAGCAGCTCCATGGACGCCAGCTCGTCCTCGATGGTCACATAGGCCATAAGGGTGTTGTTTTTGGTGGTGCGGGTGCGGCTGGCGGTGATGACCCCGGCCACGGTGACATTCTGTCCGTCGGCAAACCGCCGGGGACCGCCCTCGGCCTCGAAATCGGACATGATGGCGTGGATGGGCACGGCCCCGGCCCGCTTGGCCAGGGGACGGTAGTCCTCCATGGGGTGACCGGACAGGTACAGGCCCGTGGTGTCCTTCTCCATATTCATCCGCTCCACGGCGGTAAACTCCGGGATATCCGGCAGGGGAACTGCGGACACGGCGGCTCCTGAGGGGGTGGACATGCCGAACAGGTCCATCTGCCCCTCCACATTCTTCCGGCGGGAGGAGGCAATGCCGTCCAGTACCCGCTCGTACACCGCCACCAGCTGGGAGCGTCTGGCTCCCAGACTGTCGAAGGCACCGCAGCGGATGAGGTTCTCCACAGCCCGCTTGTTCATGTCCGTGCAGTCGAACATCCGCTGGCAGAAATCCTGGAAGGAGGCAAAGGGCCCGTCCTGCTGCCGCTGGCGCACCACGGCCTGGATAAAGCCCCGGCCGATGTTCTTCACGGCCACCAGGCCGAAGCGGATGCCGCCCTCCTCCACAGTGAACCGGTCATAGGAGCGGTTCACATCCGGCGGCAGCAGGGCGATGCCGCAGTCCTTGCACTCGGCGATATACTCGGCCACCTTGTCGGAGTTGTCCAGCACCGAGGTCAGCAGGGCAGCCATATACTCCCGGGTAAAGTGGCACTTGAAGTACGCCGTCTGATACGCCACCACCGCATAGCTGACAGCGTGGGCCTTGTTGAAGGCGTAGTTGGCGAAGTCGTAAATCTCGTTGAAGATATCCTGGGCCGTGGCCTCGGGTATGCCGCTGGGAATGCAGCCCCGGATGTTCCGGGCGGGGTCGCCATGGAGGAAGGCCTCCCGCTCCCGCTCCACGTCCTTGGCCTTCTTTTTGGACATGGCCCGGCGGACCATATCCGCCTGGCCCAGGGAGTAACCGGCCAGCTCCTGGAAGATCTTGATGACCTGCTCCTGGTACACGATGCAGCCGTAGGTGCCGGAGAGGATCGGCTCCAGCTTGGGGTGCTTATAGGTCACCAGGGAGGGATCGTGCTTGCAGGCCACAAACCGGGGGATGGAATCCATGGGCCCCGGGCGGTACAGGGCGATGATGGCGGTAATGTCCTCGATGCTCTGGGGCTTCAGCCCCAGGCACACGCCGGTCATGCCGGAGGATTCCATCTGAAATACGCCCCCGGTCTTACCCTGGGTCAGCATATCGAAGGTTTCCCGGTCGTCCATGGGAATGTCTGCCAGGCGGAAGTCCGGGTGGTCCCTCTGGACCATCTTCACCGCATCGTCCAGCACCGTCAGGTTCCGCAGACCCAGAAAGTCCATTTTCAGCAGGCCCAGCTCCTCCAGCGTCACCATGGTATACTGGCACACGATGGATTCGTCGTTCCGGGCCAGGGGAACGTATTCGTACACCGGCCGCTTGGTGATGACCACGCCGGCGGCGTGGGTGGAGGCATGGCGGGGCATACCCTCCAGGGCCCGGGCGGTGTCGATGAGCTTGTGGACTCTGGGGTCTCCCTGGTACAGGTCCGACAGCTGTTTGGACAGCTTCAGAGCGTCCTCCAGGGTGATATGGGGCCCGGTGGGCACCAGCTTGGCCACGGTGTCCGTCTCGGCATACGTCATGTTCAGCACCCGGCCCACATCCCGGATAGCGGCCCGGGCCGCCATGGTGCCGAAGGTGACGATCTGGGCCACATGGTCGTCGCCGTATTTGCGGCGGACATAGTCCACCACCTCGCCCCGGCGGGTGTCGCCGAAGTCCATGTCGATATCCGGCATGGAGACACGCTCCGGGTTCAGGAAGCGCTCAAAATACAGGCTGTACTGCATGGGGTCGATGTCCGTGATACGCAGGCAGTAGGACACCATGCTGCCGGCGGCGGAGCCGCGGCCCGGGCCCACAGGGATCCCCGCGCCCTTGGCATAGTTGACGAAGTCCTGGACGATGAGGAAATAGTCCGTGAAGCCCATTTTCCCGATCATGGCCAGCTCGTATTCCAGCTGCCGGTGGTATTCCGGCTTCTGGGCGCCGTAGCGCTCCGCGAAGCCCTTTTCACACAGCTCCCGCAGATAGGCGGGGGAGTCGTACCCCGGCGGCAGCTGGAACTCCGGCAGGTGATACTTGCCGAAGGTGAAGTCAAACCGGCAGCGGTCGGCAATGCGCTGGGTGTTCTCCACGGCATCGGGATACCCGGCGAACAGCGCTTCCATCTCCTCCGTGGAGCGGATGTAGAAATTCCGCGGCTCATAGCGCATACGGTTCTCATCGTCCACGGTTTTTCCGGTCTGGATGCACAGCAGCACGTCGTGGCTCTCGGCGTCCTCCTTCCGGAGATAGTGGGCGTCGTTGGTGCAGACCAGGGGAATACCCGTCTCCTGGTGCAGGCGCAGCAGGCCCCGGTTCACCGTGGTCTGGTCGGGGATGCCGTGATCCTGAAGCTCCAGATAGAAATTGCCCTCGCCCAGGATATCCTGCATGGTCAGGGCATATTCCTTGGCTCCGTCATAGTCGCCGTTTACCAGGCGGCGGGGAATTTCTCCGGCCAGGCAGGCGGACAGGCCGATAAGGCCCTCCGAATGCCGGCGCAGCAGGTCCAAATCAATGCGGGGCTTGATATAGAACCCGTCTACAAAGGCCTGGCTCACCAGGTACGACAGATTCCGATATCCCGTTTCGTTTTCGCACAGCAGCACCAGATGACGGGATTCAGCGTCCAGCTCATAGGTCTTATCCAGCCGGGTGCGCCGGGCCACATATACCTCGCAGCCGATGACCGGATGGATGCCCTGGGCCTTGCAGGCCCGATAGAAGTCGATGGCGCCGTACATAACGCCGTGGTCCGTGATGGCCACAGCCGTCTGCCCCAGCTCCTTCACCAGCTTCGGCAGGTCCCGGATGCGGCAGGCACCGTCCAGCAGACTGTATTCCGTGTGGACATGCAGATGGGCAAAGGCCATATTACGCCTCCTCCAGCATGTCGGTGAGGATTTCCGCCGCCGTTACGATCAGGCGGCCGCAGTGGTCGCTGCCGGCCAGCTCCAGCGCCAGCTCCGACGGCTCCAGCTCCTGGGACCGCAGCAGCTCCCGGCAGTCCAGCCGGTGGAACCGCCCCGTAAAGCGCCGCTGGTACTCCTTCACCCGGGCGGTAACGGCGGCCCGGTCTGTGGGATCGGGGCAGGCGGTTCCCAGCAGCATCACCGGTGCGGACACTGCGCCGCAGATACTGCCGCAGCGGACGCCTCCGCCCATGCCGGCCCCCAGGGCCATGGCCTGGTCCACCGTCAGGCCCGCCCGGTCCCGGAAGGCGGCCAGCAGGCACTGGCTGCAATTGAGCCCCTGCCGCCGGTAGTCCATGGCGGCGTGGCAACGTTCGGCTTTATTCATGGGATTCCCTCGCTTCCTCCATCAGTCTGCGCATACGATGATTCATGCAGGATTTGCTCACCGGCGGGTCGCTGCGCTCCGCTAATTGCTGCAATGACATTTCTGGGTTGTCCAGCCGCAGCTGCGCCGCCTGGCGCAGCTTTTCCGGCAGCAGAGCCAGCCGTCCACTTTCCGCCAGGCGGCTGATGGCGGCGGTCTGCTCCAGGGCGGCGTCCACGGTTTTGTTGACGTTGGCCATGTCGCAGTTCATGGCCCGGTTGGCGCCGTTGCGGATTTCCTTATCCACCTTGGCGGTCATGATGTCCATGGCCGCCGCCGGGGCCCCGATGGTGGTCAGCAGATCCTCAATGTGCTCGGACTGCTTGAAATAGATGACGCTGCTGCCGCTGCGGCGGACGCTGTGGGGCACGAAGCCCATCTCCGTCAGCAGGGCCGACACCTCACGGCTGGCCTGCATGTGGGAGGTGGCCAGCTCCAGGTGATATCGCTTCTCCGGGTCCGTGACGCTGCCCCCGGCCAGAAAGGCCCCCCGCATAAAGGCGGTGCGGCAGCACTCATCCTCCAGCAGGCCGAAGTTCACATGCAGCACCAGACTGGGGTCATAGCCCAGCAGATCAACGATGCGGCGGAGCTTCTCCTGCCGGGTAATGCGGAAGATGAGCTTGTCCCGGGTGCCGTCCGGCAGGCTGTCGAATTTCAGGGAAAATGCCCGCTGGAACAGTCGGGGCAGCCGGCCGGCAAACTCCGGGTTCTCCGTAATAATGCGCACCTCCGCAGAGGAGAAGGTGTTGCAGAACAGCAGCACCCCATAGGCCTCCGCCCGGGCGCAGCACTGCCGCGACACCGGCTGGCGGCACAGTTCGCTTTTGACTTTATAGGCAAAGGACTGCATGGCTGAGTCTCCTTTTATTTTTCCACTTGGTTGTGGGTGGCACGGTGGGGGCCGGCGGTGACCACGCGGATATTCCGCTGGTTGTGCAGCTGTACCAGCTCCCAGGCCAGGTGGCCGGGGTTATGGCGCACCAGGCCGTTTTCCACCGTGGACACCGGGCGGCTGACGATCTCCACCCCCAGGGCCTCCACGGACTCCCGGTCGCAGAAAATGGGCTCTGCTCCCTCTTGGGCATAGCGCTGCACCACCGCCGGGGGAATGGGGGAGGAATTGGTCAGGCACAGGTCAAACAGCCCCGGGCAGGAGTGCTTGAACAGGGCGCGGATATGGTCGGACACCGTGTAGCCCTCGGTTTCGCCGTCCTGGGTCATGACGTTGCAGACATAGACCTTCAGTGCCCGGGAGCGGCGGATGGCGTCCACAATGCCGTCCACCAGCAGGTTGGGGATGATGCTGGTATACAGGCTTCCGGGAGCCAGAACGATGACCTCCGCCTCCTCCAGGGCCTCCACAGCCGCCGGCAGGGCCCGGGGATGCTCCGGGATCAGCCGCACCCGGCGGATGCGGCAGTCCTGCTCCTTCTTGCAGCGGAAGATCCGGCTCTCGCCCACTACGCTGGCTCCGTTTTCAAAGGTGGCCTCCAGCTGCACGTCTGCCGTTGTCACCGGCAGCACCCGGCCGGTAATGGCCAGCACCTGACTCATGCTCTCCACCGCCCGGTCAAAGCTGGGCATAATGCCGTTGAGGGCCGCCAGGAACAGATTGCCGAAGCTCTGTCCTGCCAGCGTCCCCTCGCAAAAGCGATAGTGCATCAGCTGGGCCATCAGAGGCTCGGCATTGGCCAGAGCCTCCAGGCAGCTGCGGATGTCTCCCGGCGGCAGCATTCCCAGGTCCTGCCGCAGCCGGCCGGAGCCGCCGCCGTCGTCCGCCATGGTGACAATGGCGGTGAGATTCTTTGTATACAGCTTCAGCCCCCGCAGCAGCGTGGACAGACCCGTTCCGCCGCCAATGGCGGCAATGCGGGGCCCGTGCTCCGGGGCCACAGAATAGCAGCCGCCCATAAGCGCACCTCCTTACCGGGAGATATCCCGGTGATTTTCCGTGACCTGATATCCCTCGCGGGTGATGTAGGCCGCCAGCTCATGGGCCACGGCCACGGACCGATGGTGGCCGCCGGTGCAGCCGATGGCGATGACCAGGGCGGTCTTGCCCTCCTCGCTGTACAGCGGCAGCAGGAAGCCGATCATTTTCTCCAGCTGCTCCATGAACTCATGGGTCTGCTGGAAGGAGAATACGAAGTCCCGGACCTCCTGATCCAGGCCTGTCTTGTTTTTCAGCTCTGCCACATAATAGGGGTTGGGCATGAACCGCACGTCGAACACCAGGTCCGCTTCAATGGGGATGCCGTGCTTGAAGCCGAAGGAGAGCACGCTGACGTTGAGCCCGCCCCGGTCCGACGGGGTGCCGAACAGGTTCAGCAGCTCACTGCGGAGCTTGGCCGTGGATAGGGAGGAGGTGTCCAGCACAAAGTCCGCGTGGTCCCGCACCGGCTGCATCAGCACCCGTTCCCGCCGCACGGCCTCCTCGATGCTCAGACCCTTGGCCTGCAGCGGATGCATGCGCCGGGTCTCCTTATAGCGGTTGATGATGGTGGGGGTATCCGCCTCCAGAAACAGCATGCGGCAGTTGACACCGCTGGCCTTCAGCTGCTCCAGGGTGTCGATGAGCATATCCGTGGGCTCGCCGGAGCGCACGTCGTATACCAGCGCCACCCGGTCATACCGGCCGCTGGAAGCGGCACAGAACCCGGCGAATTTCATCATCATCTCCGCCGGGAGATTGTCCACGGTATAGTAGCCGATGTCCTCCAAAAACGAGGCCGCCCGGCTTTTGCCGCCGCCGGACAAGCCGGATATAATGAGAATTTCCATGTTATTTCCTCTTTTCCCGGGAAATTGCTTATTCACCCACGAACCGGACCTCCGGCTCCAGGCGGACGCCGTGGGCCCGGTATACGGCCTCCTGCACCCGGCGGATCAGCTCCTGCACGTCGGCGCAGGTGGCGTTGCCGGTGTTGATGACGAAGCCCGCATGCTTTTCGGATACCTGGGCGCCGCCCACCGTCAGGCCCTTGAGGCCGGTCTGGTCGATGAGGGTCCCGGCAAAATAGCCCTCCGGCCGCTTGAAGGTGCTGCCGGCGCTGGGCCACTCCAGAGGCTGGGAAGCCTTGCGCCGGGCCATCAGATCGTCCATCCGGGCCCGGATGGCGGCGGGGTCGTCCGGGGTCAGGTGCACCACCGCACCCAGCACCACGGCGCCGTCGGCCAGAAACCGGCTGTGCCGATAGGCGAAGGCAGCCTCGGGGCCGGTCAGACGGCGGATGCCGTCGGGATACAGGGCGGTGACCTCCGTCACTACCTGGCGCATTTCTCCGCCATAGGCCCCGGCATTCATGCACACCGCACCCCCCAGACTGCCGGGGATGCCGTGGGCAAATTCCAGCCCCGCCAGCCCCGCCTGCTGGGCATATACCGCCAGACGGCTCAGCAGCACACCGGCGTCGGCCTCCAGGGTCACATCGTCCAGACGGCGGATGCCGGTCATGCGCTCCGCCGTTTTGATGACCAGGGTGTCCAGCCCCCGGTCCGACACCAGCAGGTTGGTGCCCCGGCCCAGCAGAAACGGCTGCACGCCGCATTCCTCCGCCAGCCCCAGCAGGATCACCAACTGCTCCCGGCTTTCCGGAAAGGCCATGCGCCGGGCCGGACCGCCGATGCGGAAGGAGGTGTGGCGGCTCATGGGCACGTCATGCTCCACCGTCATGTCCGGCAGGTAATCCCGGAGCTTTTCATCCAATCGTTCATACCACTGCATAGCGTCCTCCCTCATATCCGTTTCTTCTTGCCCAGCAGCGCAGCGCCGATGATGCCCGCCTGATTCCCCAGCTGAGCCTTGACGATGCGTGTTTTCTTGTCGGAGCTGCAGGGGATGGTCTCCTGCTCCACCAGCCGCTGCAGAGGGTGCAGCAGCTGCTCATCGGCCTCGTTGCTGACGCCGCCGCCGATGGCCAGAGTGTCCGGCTGGAAGATATTCACCACATTGGCGATGCCCGCCGCCAGATAGCCTATATACATGTCGCAGACCTGCCGGCCCACCGGGTCCCCCAGCCGGGCGGCCATAAAGGCTGACTGGCCGGACACATGACCGTCGTGCTCACGGATGACCTGGGCCAGGATGCTGTCGGGGTTGCCCAGCTGGGCCTGGGCGGTGAAGCGCTTCAGGGCGCTGGCGGAGGCGTACTGCTCCCAGCAGCCCCGCCGGCCGCAGGGGCAGGGGAGACCCTGATAGTCGATGCAGGTATGCCCCACCTCGCCGGCCATACCGTTGCCGCCGTGGAAAATCTTGCCGTTGTGGATGATCCCGGCGCCGATGCCGGTGCCCAGGGTGATGGTAACGAAGCGTTTGCTGCCCTGCCCGGCTCCGGCGTAGTATTCCGCCAGGGCGGCGCAGTTGGCGTCATTTTCTACATACAGATGCAGTCCCAGCCGCCGCTTGAACAGCTTCCGCAGAGGAATGTTCCGCAGAGGCAGGTTGCAGGTATACACGATGGAGCCGGTGCGGATGTCCACCACGCCGGGGATGCCCGCCCCCACAGAGGCGATATCCTGCACCGCAATGCCGCCCTGGGCTGCCAGCTCCTCCGTCAGGGTCACCAGGGTGTCCGCCAGAACGTCAGGGTCCGATACCTCCCGGATCTTCATGCTTTTCACGGCCAGCAGCCGTCCGTTTTCATCCGTCAGCCCGGCCTTCAGGTTGGTGCCGCCGATGTCGATGCCGATATAGTTCATTGCTTCTCCTTGGCCTGCCGGGCCAGCTCATCCATTTTCTGGTCAAATTGCGTCATGAAGTCCCGGGCGGAGTTATAGCCGTATCGCATCTGGCGATTTTTCATGGCGGCAATCTCCACGATACCGGCCAGGTTCCGCCCCGGCCGCACGGGAATGGTGACATAGGGCAGCTGCACCCCCAGGATGGTGTAGGTATCGCCCTCCAGGCCCAGGCGGTCATAGAACTTACCGTCCTGCCAGGGCTCCAGATGAATCACGATCTCAATGTCGGAGTCAAACTGCACCGCGCCCATGCCGAACAGCTGCTGCACGTCGATGATGCCGATACCCCGGATCTCAATGTAGTGGCGGATGATCTCCGGGGCCGAGCCGTACAGAGAGTCGGAAATGCGGCGGATCTCCACCGCGTCGTCAGCCACCAGCCGGTGGCCGCGCTTGAGCAGCTCAATAGCCGTCTCGCTTTTTCCGATGCCGGAGTCGCCGATCATCAGCACGCCCTGGCCATAGATGTTCATCAGCACGCCGTGGCGGGTGATCTGGGGGGCCAGGGCCCGGTTCAGATAGTCGATGATGTGACTGGTCAGCTCCACGGTGGTCTTTTCCGTCCGCAGCAGAGTCCGCCCGTGCTTGCGGGCAATCTCCATCAGTTCGGGAAAGATCTCCATATTCCGGGCCACGATCAGCGCCGGGATCTCGCAGCGCAGCAGGTCCTCGAATACCTTCCTCCGCTGCTCCAGGGGCATGGCCTTCAGGAATGTAAACTCCGCCTTGCCCAGAATTTGCAGGCGTTTGGGCTCAAAATAGTCGTAAAAACCCACCAATTGCAGGGCCGGACGGTTCACATCCGGAATGGTGATCATCCGTGTGTCATAATCCAGGCCCTTATATACGACCTCCAGGTCAAAATCCTTCACCAGCCGGCTGAGGCTGGCCGGGTCGCGTCTTACTTTCTCCATATACAGGTCCTCCATCCGGCCTTGCCGGTCCGCGCTTGCATATACTTATATTTATATGTTATTATATCGTATATACCCCTTTTTCGCAAGACCTACGACGCTGTCTGAATTTTTTCGTTTTTTGTCAAATAATGCTTGCATTTCGCCTTGCAATCTGCTAAGATATCTATTGCTTGTGATGTTGGCAGGCAAGTTTCTCACAGCAAGGAGGTGCAACGGATGGCAAAGTGCGAGTTCTGCGATAAGGGCGTGACCTTCGGTATCAAGGTTTCCCACTCCCACAGACGCTCCAATCGTCCCTGGAAGCCCAATGTCAAGCGCGTGAAGGCTATGATCAATGGTACGCCTCGCCATGTGTACGTTTGTACCCGGTGTCTGCGTTCCGGTAAAGTTACCCGCGCGATCTAAGCTCGGACAAACAAGACGGACCCTATGCCATGCGGCACAGGGTCCTTTTTCTTTCGGCAAGAAGGCGGGACACAGCGTCCCGCCTTTTGTCATGCAGTTATGCCTTCAGGCAGCGCAGGACCGCCAGAAGAATGGAGTAATACTTGCTGTCCGGCGTGTCGGCGCGGCTGGTGATGATCACGGGGCAGGACGCGCCGCAGATGGTACTGGCCATGGTCTTGCCGGCAATGTAGGTGATGGACTTATACAGCACGTTGCCGATTTCGATAAAGGGCACCAGCAGGATATCCGCCTGACCTGCCACAGGGTCATGGATGCCCTTGTGCTTCACGGACTCCATGGAAATGGCACCGTCCAGGGCCAGAGGACCGGACACCACGCAGCCGGGGATACCGCGCTTGGCGATTTCGGCGGCGGACACGGTGGAGGGCATCTTCTCCGTGACGTTTTCCACGGCGGAGAGAACCGCCACCTTGGGCAGCTCCACGCCCAGGGCATTGGCCACCGGCAGAGCGTTCTCTACAATGCCGATCTGAGTATCCACGTCGGGGGCAATGTTGATGGCGGCGTCGGTGATCATCATAAAGCGGTCTTCATACTCGAAAATGCCGCACTGGCTCACCAGACGGCGGCCGCTGGCGGGGATCAGACCGGTCTCCCGGTTCAGAATGGCCTTGGCAAAGCTGGAGGTCTGGAGAATGCCCTTCATGGGGATGTCCGCCTTCCCCTGGCGCACCAGCTCCACGGCGGCCTTGGCGGCGTCCAGCTCCGGGCCGTCAAAGTCCACGATCTCATATTCGGCGGGATCCTCGTTCATCTCCTGCAGCAGGGCCAGAATCTCGTCCTTCCTGCCCAGCAGGGTGCCATCCACCACGCCCCGGCGATGGGCGTTGACCACGGCGCTGAGGGCGGGCTCGTCGTGGGCGTTGGCCAGAACGATGCGCTTTTTGTTTTTATGAGACAGGACATACGCTTCCAGTTCCTTAAAATTCGTGAACATATTCGTTCCTCCTATTTGACTTTTCCGTTTGGCTCCCATTTCACCGGGAACGAAACTATTATACAACCCCTTTTCGGCAAAAACAACCAAAAGTGCGGATTTTTTCTTTGCCATACTGGCGAAAAATCCTTGCTATCCGTGGGCATTTCCTGTATACTTTACTACAATAAGGAGGGGCTGCTATGACCATCGAAAAAATCCTGTTTTACGGCATCATCATCGTGGGCGCCGCGCTGATCATTGGGCTGACGTATTATCGCATCGACTGGGCCCGCCACCCGGAGAAATACCAGGACCTGGTGGACCAGGCGGAGAAGGATGAGAAGGAGGCTGCTCAGCGACGTGCCATGCGCAGACTGGGCAGGAAAAAGAGAGGATAGACGAAAAGCGACCGGCTGCAAGGCCGGTCGCTTTTATACGGTCAGTTATTGTTTTCCGCCTGATCCAGTCCCAACAGCCGCAGGCCCCGTTCATTGAAGTAAGGCTTCAGCAGACTGTACGGCACCTGAAACGACTGCTCTCCGGCGGCGTAGGGGGCGATGGTATAGGGACTGAAGGCTACGGTGATGCCGCTGTCCTCGAAAATCAGGCACTGGTCCATCCAGGTCTGGAGGGTGTCCTGGTAATCCTCAAAGAAGCCCTCCTCACCGACCTGAGCCCAGACATCACTCCTTTTTACCTGGTACAGCAGGCTCTCGGCCACAGCCGCCCGCATGCCGTCCGCGTCGTCGGTCAGGTCCGTCATTTGAAGGGCCTGCCCGTTGTTCAGGTCAAAGCTCACCGCCAGCCGCCAGGAGTTGGGGTGCGCGCCGCCGGAATAGGAGCTGTAGTACATGCTGACGCACAGCAGCCGGGGACCGACCCAATAGTCGGTGGTGACCGTGTCGGAATACACATACTCCGTCTGCTCCCAGCGGGGGTCCACGCCGTTGGTACCGGCATAGGAGGTTCTGGCTATCTCTGTAACGTCAGCCAGGAACTGAAGCTGGCTCTTGCGCCACTGCTCGAAATACCGGTTGATGCTGTCCGCTGTCTGGGTGGTGACAGTAAGGGTATTGCCGCCGTCCTCCGGCTCCAGCTGGAACACCTGATAGCTGCCCTTTGCCAGCAGCCGGTCATCCTCGGCATAGTTCTCCTTATTCACCTGCTCCAGGCGGATGCTCCACTCCTGGGGCAGAGGGTCGGCTTTTTCCCCGGTATCCTTCGCCGGAGAGTCGGGGGGTTGCAGCTTGTCATCCGCCAGGGACAACATAGGTACGGCGCTGCATGCCGTCAGACACGCCGCCAGCGTCAGCAGCATGGCCGCCAGCAATAAAACATACAGCTTCTTCATAGGTATTTCCTCACATGATCCATGGGGTGGCCCGCCAGTCTGTGCCGCAGATGCCCTGAGACAGGTCGGGATACGCCAGAGTATACAAATCGGTCCACCCGGCCTCCCGGGTAAACAGGGCCTGGGCCTGGGGGCCCAGACGGGACACATCGGCGGGCTTGGTCAGCACCGGCGCACCGCGCATCTGCCGCAGCAGGTCACAGCCCCGGCGGCTGGCAGCCAAAAGCCGCAGATAGGGAATATGCTCCGGCTCCGGCAGCTCCAGATATGCTGCCAGCAGCATCCGCCGCAGCCGGGCCAGGGGATAACGCCGGGTTTTCGCAGTTTCCAGCAGGCGGTCTATGTCCGCCGTCTGCCGCACCGCCCGGTAAAACCGGCGGTACAGTCCCTCGCCGCCGCCGTCGTAGGGAAGAAAGTCCTCCTCACCCATTCGCCGCAGCCGGGAGAGAATGGCCCGCTGACAGGCTCGCATATCCACCGGAGCCCGTCCTGCCGCCAGCTCCCGCCGCAGCACCGCCGCCGATTCCTCCGGCAGAAGGGCTATGGCCTCCTCCGTCTGTCCCGCCCGCAGGAGCCTGCGGATGTGGGAGGCCGGGGCAATGCCCTCCATCACGGGACCGTCGTGCTGCCCGCCTCTGCGCGGAAACGTTACCGGCTCCATAGGGAAGTCCGCCCGGCGCAGGGCCTTCAGGTATTCAATGGCCAGGATGTTGTTGGGCTGAGCCAGCAGCGCCGCATCCTGGGGCCCCAGCAGCTTTTCCACCGCCAGCTGCCGGCACCGGGCAAAGGTTTCGCCCCCCTCCAGCCGCTGCCGGACGGCATCCTGATATGCACTCCCGGACAGGCATGCCTCCACCCGGCGCAGAGCCTCCAGATCGCCGCACTCGCTGCCGAAGGCCAGGTGAGTCACCACCCCGGCTTTTTTGCAGCAGCTCCACGCCGCCCCGGGCAAACCGCTCGGCTCCGGACACTGCCCAGGGGGGTAGGCAGCTCCAGCACCAGGTCCGCCCCGTTCCGGACGGCCATTTCCGCCCGGGCGAACTTGCTCACGGCGGCAAACTCCCCCCGCTGGGTGAAGCAGCCGCTCATGGCGCACACCACCGGCCCCTGCTGCCGCAGCTGCTCCAGCATCCACCGGTGCCCCAGATGAAAGGGGTCGTATTCGCAGATCACACCGAAAACCGGCATGCTGTTCACCCCTCTCCGGAAGATTACAAATAGTTACAAACCAGTTACAATTTCACAACGAATTTTTCCGGCATTTTGTGCAGCGTGCAAAAAGATAATCATCACACTGTTCAAAACTGAGCATTTGGTTCATTTCTGGCTTCATTATACCTCATTTTTGGAAATTTTGCAATCCTCTTGACAACTCCCCCTGGGAATCCGTACAATATAGGTGAAAAATATGATTTATTGGGAGGAAACCAATTATGAAGATCGGACTCGTATACGCCATGACCGGTGAGATCGAGAGCCTGCTGACCCAGGAAAATGCCCAGCCGCTGCAAACCGTGGCCGGGGTGCCTTTTTACCGGATCCGGCCCGACGTCATCGCCTGCGCCGGCGGCGTCAGCAAGGTCAACGCCGCTATGGCCACCCAGCTGCTGATCAGCCTGTATCAGCCGGATCTGGTGCTCAACGCCGGGGTAGCCGGGTGCTTTGAGGATATGCCCATTGGCTCCATCGTTCTGGCGGAGGGCTTTTTGCAGCACGATGTGGATACCAGCGCCCTGGGCGACCCTGTGGGACTGGTGTCCACGGTGAACCGGGTGCAGTTCCCTACCAGCGACCTGGACCGGGCCAAGGCCGCCATGGACCGGGTGGGCGTGCCATACCGCACCGGCTGGGTAGCCACCGGCGACTGGTTCGCCACCGACACCCCCCGGGCCCATTGGATCGCCGACACCTTTCACCCGCTGCTGTGCGATATGGAGGGCTGCGCCGACGCCCAGGTGTGTCTGCGCAACGGGGTGCCCTTCATGTCCGTCAAGTCCGTGTCCGACTGCCTGTTCGAGCACCACGACTTTGTGTTCAATTTCCCAACCGCCATGCGGGATCTGAACCGGGTGGTCATGGCCTTTGTGGACCGGCTGGAGGCGTGACATGGAAAAAATTGCCAGCTTTACCGTGAACCACAATGTGCTGGTGCCGGGCCTGTATCTGTCCCGGCGGGACGGGGAGGTCTCCACCTTCGATCTGCGCTTCAAAAAGCCCAACACCGGCGACCTGCTGACCAATGCCCAGCTGCACTCCGTGGAGCACATGATCGCCACCCTGCTGCGCAATAGCCCGGAAAGGGATGCCGTGATCTATTTCGGCCCCATGGGCTGTCAGACGGGCTTTTACTTCCTGTTCGACAGCCGCCGTCTGACGGATGCGGAGGCCATCGCCCTTTTGCAGCGGGTGTTCACCGCCGGTGCGGCCTATGACGGCCCCATGCCCGGCAAAAGCGCCGCAGAGTGCGGTAATTACCGCAACCTGGACGCAGCCCTGGCCCGGGCGTGCTGCGCCTTTTACGCGGACGTGATCCGCCGCTGGACACCGGAGGACCTGGTTTATCCGGAGGCCTGAATTTCTCTCGGAAAGGGCGAAAACCGGACAGACTGCTATAAAGGATGCCCTCTTGCCAAAATCGCCGTCGTGGGGTATAATACCCCCCGGAATACACAAAAGGAGCTTTTATACCATGACTTATACCTATACGCCCCGGGGCGTCTGCTCCCGGAAAATGACTGTGGAGCTGGAGAACGGCGTGATCAAGAGCGTCAATGTGGAGGGCGGCTGCAACGGCAACCTCCAGGGCATCAGCCGGCTGGTGGTGGGCATGGACGCCCAGGAGGCCATCCGGCGCATGAAGGGTATCCACTGCGGACCCAAGCCCACGTCCTGTCCGGACCAGATGGCCCACGCGCTGGAGGAAGCTCTGGCCCAGGCGGCCAAAAAGGCATGACCACGGAGACCTTTTTTCAGCTGCACTATCACCTGACGGATACGGAGGGGCTCTTTGACCTGGCTCAGGGGATCGCGGTCCAGCGGCGCAGGCTGAAAAAGCATGACGTCCGATGCCGCAGCTTCCGGTGGTTTTCCCGGCGGCTTCTGTGGCAGGGGGCCGTCCTGCTGGCGCTGGGAGCCGTTTTGCTGTGGCTTACGGCCAGCCTGGCGCTGGGCCGGGCGTCCGGCGCGCTTACGGGGCTGTGCTTCGGCTGCGGGGTGCTGGAGCTGGTGCTGTGCGCGCTTATGCAGCGGAATTACCGGCGGGGCTGGCGGCAGTTTCAGCAGCAGAACGATCCCGATGGGTGCATTCTGTTTGACGGCGGCGGCATCCGGGAGGAGAACCGGAAGGGGAAGCCCACCCATTTCGACTGGGAGGATTGGGACGTGGCCGTGGTGACTCCCAGGGTCATCGTGCTGACCTTCCGTGTTCCCGTGCTGCTGTTTTTCCCCTATACGGAGGAAGCGGCGATCACAGTGACTCGTGCAGCCCGGGCCTTCGGCAAGGAGGATGCGGTGGTTTACCGGCAAAAGATCTGAATCGCCTGAATATGCTGAGCTTGTCAAAAAAAGGGCGGCGCCCTTTTTTGACAAAAGAGTTTTCGCTCCGACCCGCGCGTTTTCACGCATAAAATGCGCGAAAACACACTCTCTCCGCGCAAAGTATTTTTCGCGACGTACACGCCGCCGCGAAAAATGGATGGAACTTGATTCGCGGCCTGCGGGCCGCGAACTCTGCGAGGCTTTTTTGACAGTCTCACAGCCGCCCTTCGGGGCGGCTGTTTCTTCTTGTAATGCCGGGAAGATTTTGCTACAATGGGGGAAACAGGCAAGGGAGGCGAGTGCATGGAGGCATACGCGGCATATCGGGTGCTGATGGTGGAGGATGACCGGGGCATTGCCCAGGCGGTGCAGACCCAGGGAGAGCTGTGGAATTTACAGGTGCGGCAGGTCCGGGATCTGCGGCACGTCATGGAGGAATTTGCGGAATTCGATCCCCATCTGGTACTGCTGGACATCGGCCTGCCCTGCTTCGATGGGTACCACTGGTGTACGGAGATCCGGCGGGTATCCCGGGTTCCGGTGATTTTTATCTCGTCGGCGGCGGACAATATGAACATCATCATGGCCATGAACCTGGGCGCTGACGACTTTATCACCAAGCCCTTCGATCAAAGCGTGCTGATGGCCAAGATCCAGGCCCTGCTGCGCCGGACCTATGACTTCGGCGCGTCGGTCCCAGTGCTGGAGCATCGCGGCGCGCTGCTGAACACCGGGGACAACACCCTGACGTATCAGGGACAGCGGGTGTCCCTGACGAAAAACGAGTACCGCATCCTGCTGTGTCTGATGCAGAGCAAGGGCCGGGTGGTGAGCCGCGAGAAGCTCATGGAGCGCCTGTGGGAAACCGACAGCTTCGTGGACGAAAATACCCTGACGGTGAACATCGGGCGGCTGCGGAAAAAACTGGACGCCGCAGGACTGCCGGGATTCATTACCACCCGGGTGGGCCTGGGCTACATGGTGGGGTGACGGCCATGGTGCGAAGCTATCTGCGGCAGCGCCGGGGCGTGCTGCTGACTTTCCTACTGTTCGGCGGTCTGTTCGCCGTCACGTTCGCCCTGTACAGTCTGCCTGTCCAGGCGGTGGCATACCCGTTTTTGCTGTGTGCCGTGGCCGGGAGCATCCTGCTGGCGGCGGATTACCGCCAGGCCCTTCGGCGGCACCGGCAGATGGAGCGCGTACTGCGGCTGCCGGACGAGATCGCCGCGTCCCTGCCCCCGGCAGACACCGTGGAGCGGGAGGACTACCGGCAGCTTGTGGCCCTGCTGGAGGAAAGCCGCCGGCAGATACAGTCCCAGGCCCAGCGCCGGTACGGCGACATGGTGGACTACTATACTCTCTGGGCCCACCAGATCAAAACGCCCATTGCGTCCATGCGGCTGACGCTGCAGAACGAGGACTCCGACCTGGCCAGGTCTCTGTCCGGAGATCTGATGCGGGTGGAGCAATATGTGGAGATGGTGCTGGTATTCCTGCGGCTGGACAGCAGCACCACGGACTATGTCATCCGGCGGCACAGCCTGGACGACATTGTGCGCCCGGCGGTGCGGCGCTTCGCCGGAGAATTTATCCGCCGGCGGCTGCGGCTGGAATACCAGCCACTGGACCACACCGTGGTGACTGACGGCAAATGGCTGGGCTTTGTGGTGGAGCAGGTGCTGTCCAACGCCCTGAAATACACCGCCAGCGGCTCCGTGACCATCGCCATGGACGGAGATGACCTGTGCATCCGCGACACCGGCATGGGCATCGCAGCAGAGGACCTGCCCCGGATCTTTGAACAGGGCTTCACAGGGGTCAACGGGCGGCGGGACAGGCGGGCCAGCGGCATCGGGCTGTACCTTTGCCGCCGGATCTGCGGAAACCTGGGACACACCATCCGGGCCAGCTCCGTTCCCAACCAGGGGACGGAAATTCGCATCGGTCTTGGGCAAAAGAAAACGTTGCCGGAGTAGAAATCAGATACAATTGCAAACAAAAACACGACATCCCGGCCGGGGTGTCGTGTTCTTTTATCTTAGCATTTTTCTATACACAAAACAACTAAAAATTTACACAAAATTAACACTTAAAGATTGTCCATTATGCCATCTTGCAAGATGAAAAACAGAGGTATATAGTATGAAATGTGATTTTTCGACGCACAATTTCACAGAATCCATGTTCACTCCGGAAAAAGCCAACTTTTTTCGGATTTCGTTTTTTCGTAGAAAATTGCAGAAGCGCCAAAACCGGGCGTTTAGAACCTGTTAAAGGCAGATCAGAGGAAAAGGGGGCGGGATCATGACACGAGACGATGCGGTTTCCCGGCTGTGCGACGTGTACGGCGGCAGCTTTGACATCACCCGATGCGGGGAAGAGGAGCTTCCTCTGACGGCGAAGATGGACTTTTATGTCCATAACTCCAAGTATGTGCTGTCCAAGAAAGCAAAGCTGTGGGAGGCCAACAGCTTTGAATATGTGTATCTGTTCAGCGTTCCGCACCTGACGAAGGAGATTTATCAGCAGTGCGAGCTTCTGGCATACGAACAGGGCATGGCCCGCATCCAGCCCGGTCCCAACCACATGTATACCTATATCTCCGCCATCTTCCTGTGCGACTCCTGCGACCCGGAGGCCCGGAAGGCCCTGAAGCGGTGCCACCGGTATCAGAGCTTCCGGCTGTCGTATTGGGGATGGATGGATTTTCACACCGCTCTGGTGGTGCTGCCGGAGGAAGCGGTCAGCACCAATGCCAGCGGACACAGTGCAGCGCAGGTGCTCAAAAGAGCCCTGTTTCATAAGCAAAAGAGAAAACTATTTCGAAAGGAGAGAAGTTTATGAATGCTGCTTTGTTCCTGATCATTGGCGTTGCCGTGCTGATCGTAGGATATATTTTCTACGGCGGCTGGCTGGCCAAGAAGTGGGGCGTGGATAACTCCCGCGTCACCCCTGCCCATGAGCTGGAGGACGGTAAGGACTACTGTCCCGCCAAGGCTCCCGTTCTGATGGGCCATCACTTTTCCTCTATCGCCGGCGCAGGCCCCATCAACGGCCCCATCCAGGCCGCTGTGTTCGGCTGGGTTCCCGTTATGCTGTGGGTCCTGATCGGCGGCATCTTCTTCGGCGGCGTCCATGATTTCGGCGCCCTGTTCGCCTCCATTCGCCATAAGGGCGAATCCATCGGCGAGGTCATCGGCGACGCCATCGGCGCCCGGGCCAAGAAGCTGTTCATCATCTTCGCGTATCTGACCCTGATCCTGGTGGTGGCTGCCTTTGCCTCCATCGTGGCCAACACCTTCAAGGCCACCTATGTGGACGGCGTGCTGGATAAGGCCGCTTCCGCCGCCAACGCCTCCACCGCCATCATCTCCATCATGTTCATCCTGCTGGCCATTCTGTTCGGCTTCTTTGTCTATCGCCGGAATGCGCCTCTGGGTATTTCCACCGTCATCGGCGTCATCGGCATTGCCGTGTGCATGTACATCGGCCTCCAGTGGCACCCCATTTACCTCAGCGGCAACACGTGGATGATCATCGTGGGCGTGTACATCGCCGTTGCGTCTGTCACCCCTGTCTGGATCCTGCTGCAGCCCCGCGACTACCTGAGCTCCTTCCTGCTGTACGCCATGATGGTCCTGGCCGTGGTGGGCATCATCGGCTGCCACCCCACCGTGGACATGCCCGCCTTCACCGGCTTCAAGGACACGCTGGCTCCCTCCGGCACCTCTCTGGGCTATATGTTCCCCGCTCTGTTCGTGACCATCGCCTGCGGCGCTGTGTCCGGCTTCCACTCCCTGGTGGGCTCCGGCACCACGTCCAAGCAGCTGGACCAGGAGAAGGACGCCAAGCCCATCGCCTACGGCGGTATGCTGATCGAGTGTGCTCTGGCCCTGATCTCCGTGTGCGCTGTCGGTTACATCTGGAGCCAGTATGCTGACGGCACCACCGTGACCCCCACCGTGGTGTTCGCCACCGGCCTGGCCTCCATGTTCTCCAAGGTGTTCGGCGACGGCTGCTACAACGTGGTGTATTCCATGCTGATCCTGGCCGTGTCCGCCTTCTGCCTGACCTCCGTGGATACCGCCACCCGTCTGGCCCGCTACATGTTCCAGGAGTTCTTCACCAACCCCGGCGAGACCCGCGAGACCATGCCCGGCTGGAAGAAGGTCCTGACCAATCCCTATGTGGCCACCGCTATTACCGTGGTTGCCGGTGTGGCTCTGGGTATGACCGGCTATGCCAAGATCTGGGCTCTGTTCGGCGCTGCCAACCAGCTGCTGGCTGCCCTGGGTCTGCTGGCTGTGTGCTGCTGGCTGGGCAAGATCGGCCGCAACAACAAGATGTTCTACTTCCCCATGTTCTTCATGCTGATCGTGACCCTGACCTCTCTGGTGTTCACCATCAAGGCTCAGTTCGTTGGCATCGCTGCCGGCGGCAAGGGTGTTGCTTGGTTCTATGTCCGTGCGATCATCGCCATCCTGCTGGTGGTTCTGGCTATCGTGCTGGTGGTGGAGGGCATCCAGGCCCTGTCCCGCAACAGCAAGAAGGCTGCCGCTGCCAAATAACGGCTGCGTGACAAACGTATAGAGACAATAAGGCCCGCGCCCGGCAGTTGCCGGGCGCGGGCCTTATTCGGCGCCTACCGGGGAAATCAGCCGCTGCGAGACCGGCCCGCAGATTGGCCGCAGGCCCCACATTCACCATTGGGCTGTCGGACGTATGTTCCTTAACCGTCGGGTCTGCAGAGATCGGCTCCTCTGGGGCGAGGATCGTACAAAGTATTTTTTGCGGCATACACGCCCAAAGGAAGCCTCATGGGGGGCGCTGCCGTGAAAAAAAGAGATCGCCTCCGCCTTTTGGAAAGAAAGATCGTTGCGAAAGAAACCCATCCGGGGGAGTCTTTCACTTTCAATCACTGCATTTTCAGAACCTTTATGAAAGCTTTGAAAATGCGCGGGTCGGAGTGAAATCTCTTTTGTCAAAAAAGCACCGCCCTTTTTTGACAAGCTGAGAGGAGACCCCGGACTTTTGTCCGGGGCCTCCTCTTTTATGCAGTTGAGAGTTCAGCGGAAGCCGTCACAGCCAGTTGGGCGGGACTGTGTGGTTTCGGTTGACTTTTCAGCGGGCCTTGCGCTTCAGGGTGACGGTCATGGGGATCATCACCACGGTGAAGGAAGCAGCCAGAACCCAAACGATGATGCTGCTGGTGTCGCCGGTCTTGGGGGCGTCGGGCTTGCCGGGCTCCTCGGGCTTGCCGGGGTTCACGGGATCGGGATTCTCGGGCTGGGCAACGCCCTCGTAGGCCGTCTCAGTGAGGCTGCGGGAGAAGATGAAGTTGCTGATGAAGGTGTACTCGTCGGTCTGGTGGATCTTGTGGTTCAGGACGTTGGCAAACAGGGCCATGTCCAGCTTGCCGCTCTGATACTCGAAGCCCACCACGCCGTTGTTGTACTGGTTGAACTGCTCGGTCAGCTCATCGTCCGTCAGGCAGATGCAGCCCTGCAGCGGGGCCTTGCCGGCGTTCTGCACCAGAACGGTAGCGCCTTCGGGAATCTTGGTGAACCAGTTGGTGCCGTACTCGTACATCACGTCGTCAGCTTCGTTGATGTAGCTGGCGTTGACCAGGGTGTTGTTGGGATACACCACGCGGCCCAGGAAGTCGGTGCCCATGGTGCAGGAATCGAGCTTCACACCCAGACCCAGCAGGAAGTTGCCTTCTCCCATGAAAGCAGTGGCGCCGTAGGCCATATAGGGAGTGCCGGCCTTCACAGCGCCCAGGGCCTCATCGCTGAGCTTCTGGGAGCCCACGATGACGTTGGCCTTGCTCAGGTCCTCGGTCATGGTGAAGCCCATGGCGGTCAGAGCCAGCCAGTCGAAGCGATAGTTGTAGGAGCCGGAGCGCAGGGTGGTCTCCACATAGCCGGAGGTGTTATTGGCAGGCTTGCCGGGCAGGAATACCAGAGGATTCAGGATCACGGCGGCCTTGTAGTTCGCGCCGTACACGCCGGTGGCAGTGATAACATAGTCCTTGGCGATGGTGAGGAAGTCCTCGTAAGAGCAGATGAAGTTGCCCTTCTCGTCGCCCTCGGTGATCATGGCAACGGTCTTGCCGGCCCGCAGCAGCGCGTTGACAGCGGCGGCGGAATCGTTGGACACATTGTCGATGATGACGTCGGCATTCTCCACGCCCTCAAGCTGGGCGGCGAAGGTGGCCAGATAGGTCACGGCCTTGTCATAGCTGATGGTCTCGGGGCAGGCAGCCATAATGGTCTTGTAGGCGGCGGGCTCGGCCACGATGATGCGGTCATAGCCGCGGGCGTTGCTGCGCTGGGCAAAGCTCTCGGAATACAGGCCCCGCCATACGTTGATGAAGGTGCCGTCAAACAGCTGGCTGTTGGCCAGGGAGCGCTTGGCCTGATACATGGACACCACCATGGTGCCGGCGGGATAGGTCACGCCGTCATAGGTGAACTCCTTGGAGGCCACGTTGACCTTCACGTCGTTGCGGGTCAGATACTTCATCTCAACGGCGGCGTCATACAGGTTCTTCTGGTTGGCGCTGTCCATGGGAATGATGTAGCACTCGGGATAGAAGTTGCCGTTCTGGCCCTCGCCGTCATACACAGGGCGCATCAGGTCCGCCTGCTCGCCGACCCGGTCGTACTGGTCCACATACCAGGGAGCCACGAACTCGTTGGAGTTGGTGTTGTTGACGCCGCGGGAGAACAGCTTGGCCTGGGTGGTCAGCATGTCGATCTTATGGTTCTGGATGTACATCGCTTGGGTCATCAGACCGTAAGGCACCACCAGCTCGGAGGTGACGTCACTGTACACGGGCAGCTCCCAGGTGATGCCGGCGGTACCGATCAGGACGGGGAACTGGGAGCCGTAGGCGGTGGTCATGTCATCCCAGGGCTCGGTCCAGGCCACACCGGAGGGGGAATCCTTGTCTACCCGCAGGAAATCACGATAGGGCATCTCGAAGCTGTTGTGCTCGGGATTGTTGGCGATGGCGCCCATGCCCACGGCCTCGCCCAGCTGGATGAACTGCTTGGCGATCAGGTCGTACTCATAGTTGGGCTCGTGAGGAGGCGTGCAGGGCTCGATGAGCATGGCCTCCACGCGGCCGTGGATCTCGGTGAACACCATGGGGTTGAACTTGTTCACCAGGGCCATAGCGTTGGAATCCTCAAACAGGGTCTGGTTGGCCTCGTCGCGGTTGGGGTCATAGCCCTGGCTGGTGGTACGGGTCATGTGCTCGTAACCCTCGATATTCTGCTCGGGAACGATGACCATGAACACGTCGCCCAGCAGCTCCTTGACGTTGACCTCATTATTCTTAACGTTGTAATACTCCTCCAGGTCCAGCTGGCCGGAATACAGGCTGCCGTTGGCCTTATAGCCATTCTCACCGCGGATAAAGCCAATGTAGGAGGCAAAATTCTTGATCTGCTCGGGAACGGCTGCGCCCTGCTTTTCCATCTCGGCCTTCAGCTGGGCCTGACCGGCCTCGGTGAAGCCCTCCAGGGTGTTGACGCTGATGGTCTCATTCTCCAGCAGGAGGTGGGCAAACTCCAGGATGCCATTGACGGCGGCATTCTCGTTGGAATGAACGTTGGAGGCGAACATGGGGACCCGCAGATCGTCAAAGTCGCCGTTGGCCAGCTTGGTCAGCGCCAGGTCGGGGTCGGATTCCACCAGGTCGGTGTATGCCAGCCACTTGTCCACAGACTCCTTGGAGTCGGCAACGATCAGATAAGGCATGTCGTAGCCGTCCACGGTGGTCTGGCCCATGGACTCCTTGGCCACATACAGGTCGGTATCCGTGGCGGCCAGGGCGTCGATGTCGTCATACAGCTCATACACGGTACGGAAGCTGTCATAGGGAACAATCTTGGTGTGAATGGAGCCTACCGTCTCGTCACCGGCGGTCACATTCAGGGTATAGTAGCCGCACAGATCCAGATACGCACCGCCGTTGCTGTGGGGGGCGCTGAAATCCACGTTGCCGGAGCGGTTGCCGAAGTAGCAGTTGATGTCGATCCACAGCTTCAGAGAGACCTTGCCTGCCTCATCGACGGAAATGCCCATCTCCGTAACGCGGAACAGGTTCTGGGGCTGCTTGTCCTTCGTCCACTGGGTCATCCAGGTGTCCAGAGCACCGCCCTGGTAGGGATAGGGGAATTTTTCAGGATTCAGATAGCCGCGGGTGCTGTCGCGGTCCAGGGACAGCGTCAGGCCGCCGTTCATAGCGGCGCCCAGCTCTTCCGCCGTCATGTTGGTAGGAACGGTGACCTCCGCCTGGGCATTCTCCGCCAGGGAGATCTGCCAGTCGATGTCGGTGTATGCGGGATAGGTATTTGCCAGGGACTTGCCAGGGGCACGAGTGTCCTTCGCCACGTCTGCAACGCTTGCAAACGCAGATGCGGGGAATACGAGAGCGAGGATCAGGACAAACGCCAGGATCTTCGTCGTCAGACGGGATCTTTTGTGCTGCATAGTTTTCTCCTTTTCTTCTCTTTCTTTTCCATGGTGGTCCTTGGTGGTCGTTCAGCGGGAGCTGCCGCTCCGCTCCTGGGCCTGCCGCCAACTGCTCCGGCCTGCCGGGGAACCGGCGCTGCACTTTTCCCTGCTGAATCGTTGGTTTCAGCTTAACATGCCTTGTCGGTGTTGTCAACCTGTACAGACATAGGCAGTATTGCAGAAAATACTTTGTGCAATTTGGTTATTCTGCTGTTATGCTTTCCAATCATGTATTCACACAGATACATGATGATGCTTCAAACAGTCGACCATGCGTTCCACTATCCATGGCAATTTTGGGCCATTTTCCTCACTTTGTCCCAAAAAACTTCTACAATTGTCAAATTCCGCTTTTATATCCACTAAAAATTCCTGCATGTACTCAGGAATTTGACCCCATTTTCGTATGCAGAAAGTGAATGGACGATTTTTCAACATATAAAGAGTTCTCTCTGCACTATGCCAGGTAAGGAAAAGCTTACCTGATCTTCGGCTTGCGGGGCTTGCAGTCCACATGGAAAAACCGCCTCAGACGATCCTGCTGGATCGCCTGAGGCGGTTCTTTATTTCTCCCGCAGCATCCGGAGTACACGCCGGAGGGAAGGCGGGTTCCCCTTATACAGGGACATCAGCCGGTACACACGGCCTGCCAGGGCCGTCAGCAGTCCGGCGCAGGCGACCACCAGCACCAGGGACACAAGGCCCCCCATCAGGGACGTCTGCCCCAGCAGGACCCGGCTGGGCGTTACCAGCACGGCGGTGAACGGCACATAATCCAGCCACCGGGCAGAGGAGGTCATGCCGTCCATATCCCCGGCGAACATGCAGCACAGGAAGCTGACCACCAGCACCAGGGAAAACAGCACGTTGGTGCTGGACAGATCCTCGGCCTTCCCGGCCAGGGAGCCGCCGATGGCGGACAGGCTGCAATACAGCAGGAAGCCTGCCAGCAGCAGCCCAACGGCCTCCAGCATAGCCGGAACACTGAACAGACCCGCCAGCCGGCCCGCCCCGCGCAGCACCTCCAGCAGCGGCAGCGTTACGCCGGGGGCCGTCTGCCGGGCCAGAGCGCCGCCGGCGGCGAAGCCGCCCATCAGGCTCAGAATCCATACGGCCAGCTGCAGAAGCCCCGCCAGGGCTGTGGCCAGCACCTTGCCCAGCACCATGGCCGTGGGCTCCACGGACACCAGAAACAGATCCATGAGCTTGGAGGTTTTTTCCAGGATCACGCTGGCCGCCGTGCTCTGGCCGTACAGCAGCACCAGGAAATACAGCAGCATCAGCGACGCAAACGGCAGCAGCATGGACAGCAGGCCCATGGCCTCCCCTTCCCCGGTCTGCCCGCCGGTGACGGTGACCTCCACCGGCGCCGTCAGAAGGGCCCTCTGCTCCGGCGTCAGGTCCGCCCGGTCCAGGGCCTCCTGGGTATAGCCCTCCTCCATCACCGGGTTCTGCTCCGGGGCGGCGTTTTTCTGGTGCTGGGCCGCCGCGGACAGGGAGACGATGGGGATGATCAGGCACGCCAGAGCCAGCAGCAGGGTAGTAGTGCGCCAGCCCTTCTGGCGCACCTGCTGGATCAGGGTGAAGGAAAACACCCGGCCCATGCCTTTGTATTGTTTCATCGCGCAGCGCCTCCCTTCGCCATGGAAAATACCTCACGCCATTTTACCCGGCTGCCCCGGTGGACGATGAGGCCCGCATATACCCGGGCAGCCAGCTTCAGTAGCCCGAAGATCACAGTCGCCTGGATAAGCCAGGACAGAAGCACCAGCCAAATGGACACATTGCCGCAGGCAAACTGCACCGGCGCGCAGAAAATGCTCAGCACCGGGCACAGGGTGAAAAACACCGCCACCGGCCCGGAGGGCACGGCCCCCACCACGCAGGAGGCCAGATACCCGGCCATGGTCAGCAGCATCACAGGCCCCGTGGCCTCTCCTGCCTCCTCCATGCCGGAGCAGCAGGCCCCGGCCACGCCGCCGATGATAGACATGGTCAGGTAACCAAGCGCCAGCGACACCAGCAGCACCGCCAGCAGGCTCACCAGGTGCCAGACATCCGGCACCGCCTGGGGCAGCGCCGCCAGCACACCGGACAGCTGCCGGTGCAGGACATCGGAGCCCATCAGCGCAGCCGTCAGGCCGCAGGACACTCCGAAGCCCGCCAGCATAGCCAGCAGCCAGCCGAAGGTGAACGCCATCACCGCCAGAATCTTTCCGGCCAGCAGGGCCATGGGCTTTACGCTGACCAGCAGCAGCTCCACCAGCCTGGAATCCTTTTCCTCCACCACGGCCCGGATCACATAGGACGCACTCATCAGGCACACCATCATAGCCAGAATGGAATACCCATACTGGATCCAAAAGCGGCTGCCGTCAAAATTTTCCTCCGGCAGGGGGGGACCTTCCAGCTGAGCCAGCTGCTGCGCCGTCAGCCCCGCCGCACGGACGCATGCATCCCGGATCGCCGTCTGCACGGCGTCTGCCAGCAGCCGCAGCTCGCTCTGGTCCACGTCGTCCGCACCGCTTACCGCCACCTGATAGCCGGTGACGTCACCGCTGACGGTGACCACGGCGTCGGGGTCCTCTGCGCCGGCGGAAAAGACCGTATCCGCCCAGTAGGAATCTCCGGAAAAATCCAGGTCCAGAGCGGTGCGGTTTTCCAGCCGCACCGCCGTCAGGCTGCTGGTATCCGATACCTCCGGAGATTCGCCGCGCATCAGCGCCGTCAGCGGCATGCTCACCGCCGCCAGCAGCACCATGAGAAGCAGCGTTATCCGGTTTGCATTGCTTTTCAGCAGCTGCGACAGGGTGAAGCGGTACACCTGACCCGTGCCGGACAGGTCACGCATCGGACTCACCCCCCACGGTTTCCACGAAAATCTCGTGCAGCGACGGCTCACGCAGGTTGAACAGCACCACCGGTACTCCTGCCCGGGTCAGCCGGGCCAGCAGGTCGTTGGCCTGCTCCTGGCCGGTGACCTTCAGCTGATACTCAAACTCCTTCCGGGTCACGATCTGCGCCCCGCTTTCGGCGATGTACGGCCCGGCGTCCTCCTCGGTTTTCAGCTGTAAATGCACCCGGCCATAGCCCTTCTTGATATCGTTGAGGTGGCCCTGCAGCACCGTTTTGGACCGGTCCAGAATGGTCAGGTCCGTGCAGAATTCCTCCACCGTGGCCATCTGGTGGCTGGACATAATCAGGTATTTCCCGGCGGCGATCTCCTCGCGGATGATTCCCTTGAACAGGTCCGCGTTAATGGGGTCCAGGCCCGACAGAGGTTCGTCCAGGATCAGCAGCTCCGGGTCCGACAGCAGGGCCGCCATCAGCTGGATCTTCTGCTGATTGCCCTTGGACAGCTGGTCCGGACGCTTGGGCATTTCCCGCTTGGCCCCGCCGCCCAGCATGCTCCGCCGCCGGCCCATCAGCGCCGCCTCAGGCTTTGCCGCGTTGGGGTAGAGGTATTCCGTCACCTCCAGGCGCTCCGCCCAATAGCGGATGCGGCGCTTGGCCTCCGCCCGGGGCACGTCCCGCAGGGACGCGAAGTACAGCAGCTGATCCATCAGCGCGTACTTGGGATAAAGCCCCCGCTCCTCCGCCAGATAGCCCACGTTGCAGCGGCTGATGTCCAGAGGCTCTCCGTTCCACAGCACCTGCCCGCCGTCCCGGGACAGCATGTTCAGCATCATCCGGATGCTGGTGGTCTTTCCTGCACCGTTGGTGCCCAGCAGGGCGTATACCCCCGGCTGGGACATGGCAAAGGACAGATGGTCTACCACCACCTTATCCCCGTACCGTTTCGTCAGGTCCTTTACGACCAGGCTCATTGTTCTTCCTCCTCCCAGAATAATTCGTCCAATGTTTTACCCAGCGCCCGGCAAATGGAGATGCACAGGCGGATGGTGGGGTTATAATCCCCTTTTTCGATGGCGTTGATGGTCTGCCGGGACACGGACACCAGGTCCGCCAGCTGCTGCTGGCTCAGATCCTTGGCGGCCCGGGCCGATTTCAGCCGAAGATTCTTCATGACTCGTCATCCTCCTGCTGCCGCCGCAGCCGGACGATGGCGCAGACCGTCAGCACCAGAAACAGCGCTCCGCTGGCCGGAGACAGGGCGTCCCAGGTCAACAGGCCGTCCTCCACAAAGCCGCCGCTGCGCAGAGTGATGATGATGTTGGGAATTTGCAGCACCACCACTGCCCCGAACAGCCACAGGCTGGCCTTGGGGTCCTGGGCCATGGCAAAATAGGCGTCCCGCCGGACGCACACCACCACAAACACGCCCACGGACAGAAAAATCATCATCCACACCGCCACCCCGGGCTTGGCCCAGGGGCCCCAGATGGCCTCCACGCCGGTATCGGCCAGCAGACTGAAAATCAGCGTCATATACGCCCACCGGTAGGCGATGCCCCGGGCGGCCAGCTGCCGTTCGTCATACTCCGCCTTGGGTTGGCCCTGGTTTTTTTCGCACCGCAGCCATAACGGCTATGACCACGGCTGCCGAGCCGATTCCCACCAGAACTCCTGCCACATATGGATCCATAACGACCGCTCCTTTCTCAACTCGCTGGTATCCTATCACCTAACAGACAATTTGTCAAGTATATATTACAAAAAGAATGCAGCAAATGGCATTTTGACAGGTGACGCTTTTGTAATCGACAGGAGGCATGGCTTTGGATATAATGAGGATATCCCACAAAGGAGGTTCTTGTATATGAAGAAAAAGCAATGGCTCCTGATCCCCCTGTGCCTGGTCCTGCTGGCGGCGGCATATTTCCTGCTGCGCAGCCGTATTCCCCAGCGGTGGTATACCGCTGATGAACTGGGCATCTCCCAGCAGCAAAGTGCCCTGGATGCCGACGGCGACGGCGTGGACGACTGGACGGACATGGTGCTGGGTGCCCGGTCCTATATTGCCACCAACCCACACTATGAAAGCAAGTATTATGCCGGTGGCTATCCCGACGACGGACTGGGCGTGTGTACCGACGTGATCTGGCAGGCCTTCCGGGCGGCGGGCTACTCGCTGAAGGACCTGGTAGATGCGGACATTGCCGCCCATCCGGAGTGCTACCCCAACATTGAGATGCCGGACGGCAACATCGACTTCCGCCGGGTCAGCAATCTGGATACCTTCTTCCGCCGTCATGCTCAGGTGCTGACCTGCGACCTGGACGACCCTGCCCAGTGGCAGCCCGGCGACATCGTGATTTTCGGCGACCGGGACCACATTGCCATCTGCTCCGACCGCCGGAACCGCCGGGGCATTCCCTTTATCATTCACCACGGAAACCCCATTGACGAGGCCGTGGAGCGCAACGACATCTATAGGCAGCCGGTCACCGGCCATTTCCGGTGGATGGGATAAGCCGGTTTTTGCAAAAAAGTATCCGGTTTTCACCGGGAAAATGAAAAATTTTCTTGCATTTTCCGGCGCGCTGTGTTATTATATTTCAGCATTCCGCACAGGGGCGGACTTTCGGTCGGTGCCGCAAGGTTGGCCGGGGGGAGGAAGCTCCTGGAGGCAACAAACTAAAATCAAAGGAGAAATGAACAAACATGGCTAACCAGAACGTCGTATCCATGAAGGCCCTGCTGGAGGCCGGTGTCCACTTCGGTCACCAGACCCGCCGCTGGAACCCCAAGATGGCCCCCTACATTTACACCGAGCGCAACGGCATCTATATCATCGATCTGCAGAAGACCGTGAAGAAGCTGGAGGAGGCTTACAGCTTCGTGCGTCAGCTGTCCGAGAGCGGCCAGTCCCTGCTGTTCGTGGGTACCAAGAAGCAGGCTCAGGAGGCCATCAAGGATGAGGCCCTCCGCTGCAATATGTACTATGTCAACGCCCGCTGGCTGGGCGGCATGATGACCAACTTCAAGACCATGCGCACCCGTATCGACCGCCTGAACCAGCTGAAGACCATGCAGGCTGACGGTACCTTCGATATGCTTCCCAAGAAGGAAGTCATCAAGCACCTGGGCGAGATCGAGAAGCTGGAGAAGTACCTGGGCGGCGTGAAGGAAATGAAGAAGCTGCCCGGCGCCCTGTTCATCGTGGACACCCGCAAGGAGCGCAACGCCATCGCCGAGGCCCATCGTCTGGGCATTCCCGTTGTGGCCATCGCCGATACCAACTGCGATCCCGACGAGATCGACTATCCCATCCCCGGCAACGATGACGCCATCCGCGCCATCCGCCTGATCTCCTCCATTATGGCCAACGCCATGATCGAAGGCCGTCAGGGCGAGCAGACCGAGGAAGCCGCTGCCGAGACCGCTGAGTAAGCGTATATTTTCTGGCTGTATCACCGCGTAACCACGGGGCAGGGTGTATGCCCTGCCCCTTTTACCGTACTATTAAGAAATTGGAGGATATTACAATGTCTTTTACTGCTGCTGATGTGAAGACCCTGCGCGAGATGACCAGCGTGGGCATGATGGACTGCAAGAAGGCCCTGACCGAGTGCGACGGCGACATGGACAAGGCTGTTGAGTACCTGCGGGAAAAGGGCCTGGCCAAGGCTGCCAAGAAGGCCGGCCGCATCGCTGCCGAGGGTATGTCCTATGCTCTGGTGGAGAACGGCGTGGGCGCCCTGGTGGAGGTCAACTGCGAGACCGACTTCTGCGCCAAGAGCGACCTGTTCGTGGCCTTTGTCAAGGACATCGCCAAGGCCGTTCTGGATAACGACCCCGCCGATGTGGACGCCCTGATGAACTGCAAGTATCCCGGCGCCGAGCTGACCGTTTCCGAGACCATGCCCGAGAAGGTCATGTCCATCGGTGAGAACCTGCAGATCCGCCGCTTCGTCCGCTTCGCCGACAACACCAGCGTGGGTTATGTCCATGCCGGCGGCAAGATCGGCGTGCTGGTGAATCTGGCTGCCGACGTGGACGTCACCGAGATCGGCAAGAACGTTGCCATGCAGATCGCTGCGCTGAATCCCCGCTTCTGGGATAAGTCTCAGGTCACCGAGGACGTCCTGGCCGAGGAGAAGAAGATCGCTCTGGCCCTGATGGACAGCGATCCCAAGATGGCTGCCAAGCCCGCTCAGGTCAAGGAAAAGATCGTCATGGGCAAGATGAACAAGTTCTATGAGGAGAACTGCCTGCTGCAGATGGAGTTCGTCCGCAGCGACATTTTCCAGGGTACCGTGGAGCACTACATTGCCGATGCCGGCAAGAAGTTGGGCGGTTCCGTGAAGTTCGTCAACGCTGTTCGCTTCCAGACCGGCGAGGGCATCGAGAAGAAGCAGGAGGACTTCGCCGCCGAGGTTGCTGCTCAGATGAATATGGGCAAGTAAGCCTGTTCTGCCCCGTTTTATTCAGCATAAGCTTCCGCAGGAAGAAATAAAATGCACCCCGCTGTCAGACAGCGGGGTGCATTTTATAGCCGCATTGTTATGCTATGCAGTAAGATGTTTAGGCCTCCTCTGCGGATTCCTGCTCCTGCCGCAGCTCCTCCTTGGCCTGCTGCAGGATCTTGCGGTCGTGCTTGGTGGTGAGCCGGCTCTCGTCGAATTTGGCGAACATGTCCGGGCGGCGGCGCATGGTGCGTTTGTAGCTTTCCTTCTTCCGCCAGTCGTCCACGTTGCCGTGGTGGCCGGACAGCAGCACCGGAGGGACGGCCCGGCCGTGCCACACCTCAGGGCGGGAATACTGGGGATATTCCAGCAGTCCGTTCCAGTGGCTCTCATCGGTGTAGCAGCTCTCCTCCGGCAGAACGCCGGGAACCATGCGGCACAGACAGTCCGCCACAGCCATGGCGGGGATCTCGCCGCCGGTGAGGACGAAGTCGCCGATGGAAATTTCCTCATCCACGCACTCGTCCAGGAACCGCTGGTCCACGCCCTCATAGTGGCCGCAGACCAGGATCAGATGGTCGTAGTTTGCCTTCAGCTCCTTGGCCACCTGCTGGTCAAACACCCGGCCGCAGGGCGACATGTAGACGGTGTGGACCCGATGGCCTGCCTCCTGGCAGATATGCTCCCAGCAGCGGTACAGAGGGTCCGCCTGCATGACAGCACCCCGGCCCCCGCCGTAGGGGTAGTCGTCCACCTGCATCTGCTTGTTGGTGGTGTAGTCCCGGATCTGGTGGGTGACGATTTTGATATAGCCCCGGTCCTGGGCCCGGCCCATAATGGACTGGCCCATCATGGCATCAATGGCGTCGGGGAACAGGGTCATGATGTCAATCCTCATCGGTGGCCAATCCTTTCATCATGTGGACCCGCATTTCTCCGGCGTCAGGGTCCGTGCTCTCGATAAATACGCCGGGCACCGCCGGGATGAGATACTCCCGCTGGCCGCGGACCTGGTAAATTTTATGGGCGGGATAGGTGAGGACCCGATCAATGATGCCGATCTCCTGGTCGGTGGCGCAGTCTATCACCCGCAGCCCCAGCAGCTCCTGGTCGAAAAACTGCCCCTGGGGCAGGTGGGCGTCGGTGCGGCGAATGGATACGGTCTTTCCCTTCAGAGCCAGAGCCGCGTCCATGTCGTCCACGCCGGGCAGGGTCATCAGCACCGTGGACTTATGGACCCGGGCGCTGCGGACCTTCACCGGCTGATTGTCTATATAAATGGTGTCAAATTCCGTGAGAAACTCCGGGTCAAAGCCACGGGGGTTTACCTTGACCTCTCCCCGGATGCCGTGGGCGTTGACGATCTGCCCCACGGGGATGAATGCAGGCCGCATAGTCGTTCTCCTTTGCTGTACAAGTGACTCCATCATACCACATTTGTACCCTGTTTTCAACGGTGCGATTTTTGTTTCCATTCGTAACTTTCTGTAACTTTTTTACCAGTAATCCCCTGATCCGGGCGTGTCAGAACCCACTCAAATCCGGTGCCGGTGGTGCTAAGAATTCAGGAAATAGCATAAAACTTGACAAAAGTGGGTATAAGTGATATACTCCTACCATATTTTAAAATAGTAACAAAAGTTACAAACCGGTAAACGAGCCGGAAATCTACCTCTTGGGAGGGTATATGAAAGACATGAAAAACAGGGTTTGGCGAGCCATTTCCGCCGTGGCCATGCGGGAGCACTGGCGGGTCCGCCGGGTGCTGCTGCTGGTCATGGTGGCCGTGACCGCGCTGAGCATGGTGACGGTGAAGAGCATGGGCGATACGGTGCAGCCGCGCCGGGTGTATGTGGTGCTCACCGAGGACGGCAGGACGGAGATCATCTCCGGCCGCCCCAGCCGGGACAAGAGCTTCGGTATTCTGGAGACCCGGGTGGATTATAACGCACGGGAGGCCCAGCTGCTGCTGCAGCACGGTCATGATATTACCGTCACCAGCGGGGAGGAATCCCGCACCGTACAGACCCGCAGCGAAACGGTGGACCATCTGCTCCACCGGCTGCATATGGAGCCTGCAGACGACGAGATGGTGTTCATTGACTTCACCGGCGACACGCCGTCCATCTATTTCCGGACGGAGATGACCCGCCAGCGGACGGTGCAGCTGTCTGTGGGCTACAGCAGCCGCCGGGTGGTGAACCACGCCCTGGCCAAGGGCACCGAGCGGGTGATGCAGCAGGGTGTGCCCGGCACCATCACCAACACCTACACCGACACCTACCGCATGGGCTGCGTGGTATCCACGGAGCTGACGGACACCGTCACCGATGGCGCGGTGGAGGAGGTTGTGGAGTACGGTACCCGGGTTACATCCGTGGACCGGTCCGACCAGCTGGTATCCGTACACAGCAACGGGGACGGCTCCGGCTATCTGCTGTTTGCCTCCGGCGACACCATGACGTTCTCCCGGACGCTGGTGTGCAGCGCCACCGCCTATTCCATCGGCACCCGGACGGCTTCCGGCCGCCCCACGGCGGTGGGCAATATTGCGGTGGATACATCCGTGTTCCCCTATGGCACGCGGATGTACGTTCAGACGGTGAAGGGCTCCTGGCATTACGGAATGGCCACGGCTGCCGACTGCGGCACGGCCATCAAGGGCAACAAGATCGACCTGTGGTTCAAGACCTTCTCCGAGGCCTGCGACTGGGGCCGGCGGGATTGCACCGTGTACGTCCTGGACTGACGGAACAACAGAATCGTGAAACGGCAAAAAGCACCGATGCGCGGCATCGGTGCTTTTTTATGCAGACAGGCACGTTTGGGGTGCCGGGCACATATATTGGCCTATGCAGCAACGGATGGAGGCGTTTTGATGGACCAGAAGGAAATGATGGAGCGATTGAAGCGGGACCCGGCGGCCTTGCAGGCGGTAATGCAGTCCCAGGACGGACAGATGCTGCTGCGGCTGCTGTCCGGCAGCGACGGGGGGCGGACTTTGCAGCAGGCGGTCCGCCAGGCTGCGGCGGGAGATGCCGCGGCCATGAGCCAGATGCTTCAGGGCATTATGAGCAGCCCACGGGGAGCGGCCCTGGTGCAGCGTATCGGCGAGAGCCTGCAAAAATAGGGAAGGAGGGACGGCAGTGTCGGAGCTGGAGGAAAAACTGAACGCGCTGCTGTCCGACCCCAACAGCATGGCCCAGGTCATGCAGATGGCGCAGCAGCTGTCCGGGGCTATGGGGGAGCAGAAGGCCGCGGCGCCTCCGCCCCCGCCCCCGGTGCCGCCGGTTCCTGATCCGGGGGCGGCCCTGGGTGGCCTGGACCCGAAGCTGCTGGGGAAGCTGCTGCCTCTGGCAGGGGAGCTGGGAACGGAAAACAGCGCCGCCATGCAGCTGCTCAATGCCCTGCGCCCGTTCCTGAAGGAAGAAAAGCAAGGGAAAATCCAACGGGCGGCACGGCTGGCGCGGCTGATCCATGTGGGGAAGAAGTTGTTGGCGGATTGGGAGGGGTAGCCATGTATAACCGCTATATCCGCAATGATAACGGCGTATACGACCGGGTGCCCCAGCAGGAGACGGCTCCGCCGTCCCGTCCAACACCCCCGCCCAGACCGGATGCCCCGCCTGAACCGGGGCCGCCGCCGGGGCCAGAGCAGCGTCCGCCTGTCCCGCCGCCGGCGCCGGAGCGGCAGTTTCTGAACCGTCTGCTGGGAAAGCTGCACCTGGGGGACATGGATGCGGGAGATCTGCTGTTGCTGCTGATCCTGTTTTTCCTGTTTCAGCAGAAGGCGGACGAGGAGGTCCTCATTGCCATCGGGCTGCTGCTGATCCTATAAAAATTGCGCTGCCGGAAGGCAGCGCAATTTTTATGTACGGGAGTTACGCGTTGTAAACGGCCTTGCAGCCCATGTAGTTCATGTAGCAGTCCAGCTTGCCCACGGTTTCGAAGGGGGAGTGCATACTCAGCACGGGGACGCCTGCGTCGATGGTGTCGATGTTGCGGTTGGCCATATACTGGGCCACGGTGCCGCCGCCGCCCACGTCGATCTTGCCCATCTCGCCGATCTGCCACACCACGCCGGCCTCGTCCAGCACGCGGCGGACATAGGCCACGGTCTCGGCCCCGGCATCGGAGGAGCCGCTCTTACCCCGGGCGCCGGTATACTTGCAGATGCCCAGGCCGTAGTTCACCCGGGATTCGTTGCGCTTTTCATACACCTCGGCAAAATTGGGGTCGAAGGCGGCGGTAACGTCGGAGGACAGGCAGAAGGAGCTCTCGTAGCACACCCGCAGGCTGACGCCCTGCCCGTCGCACAGGTCCTCCATGAAGGTGTCGAAGAAGGCGGACTGCATACCGGTGACGCCCATGGAGCCGATCTCCTCCTTGTCGGCCAGCATGCACACGGCGGTCTTTTCGGGAACGTCGATGTCAAACAGGCCCTTCAGTGCGGCATAGCTGCACACCCGGTCGTCGTGTCCGTAGGCGCCGATGAGGCTGCGGTCCAGGCCCAGATCCGTGGCGTTGAAGGCGGGGACCACCTCCAGCTCGGCGGAGGTGAAGTCATCCTCGCAGATGCCGTATTTCTCGTGGAGCAGGTCCAGCACCCGCAGCTTCACGCGGTCGGAGTCGCCGTCCTCACCCAGGGGGCGGCTGCCCATGAGAATGTTCAGATTCTCGCCGGGAATGGCCTCGCTGAGGGGCTTTTTGCCCTGCTCCGCACCCAGGTGGGGCAGCAGGTCGGTAATCACGAACTTGGGCTCGTTGCCCTGGCCCAGAACCACCTTCACCACGGTGCCGTCCCGCAGGACCACCACGCCCCGCAGCTCCAGGGGGATGGCCACCCACTGGTACTTGCGGATGCCGCCGTAATAGTGGGTCTTGCCGTAGGCCAACTCGCTGTCCTCATACAGGGGATGGGGCTTGAAGTCCAGACGGGGAGAGTCGATATGAGAGGCCACGATCTGCGCGCCGTGGGACAGGTCCTGGCGGCCGATTTTCACCAGCATCACGCTCTTGCCGCGATTGCTGCGATATACCTTGTCGCCGGGCTTGAGCTCCATGCCCCGCTGATAGGGGACAAAGCCCTGGGCCTGGGCCAGCTGGATGGTGTAGTCGGTGCACTCCCGCTCGGTCTTGCCGTTGTCCAGATACTGCTTGTAGGTCTCGCAATAGGCCTCCATGGCTTCCAGGGCAGCCTGGTCCACCAGGTCATAGCCGTTTTTGACGGCGGAGAACAGCTTTTCGCGCTTGGCCTTCATTTCGTCTGTCATGGTTTTGTTTCCTCCTTATAGATGTTCGATTTCCCGGAGCATGCTCCGGAAGAAAATCCGTGCTTGTTCCCGGAACTGTGCCGGGGTGGCACAGTTGTTTTCCAGGATATGGGAGCAGCGCTCCCGGTAAAAGACATCGGGCTGCTGGGCGGAGATCCGCAGGCGGGCATAGTCCTCGCTGATGCCGTCCCGGGCCATGATGCGGCGGACCCGGTCCTCCGCCGGAGCCAGCACCGCCACGGTGCAGGCGCACAGACGGCCCAGTCCGCTTTCCATCAGGCTGATGGCGTCCAGGCCCACCAGGGTGTGGCCCTGGGCCCGGCGCAGCAGCTCCGGCGGCAGATATTCGTACACGATGGCGTTGAGCCGGTCCAGAGCGGCGTGGTCGGAGAACACCAGGGTCCCCAGCTTTTGCCGGTCCAGGCTGCCGTCGGGGCAAAACACCGGGCCGAAGGCGGCGGTGATAGCCTCCCGCAGGGCGGGGTCCGTGCGGAGCATCTGGTGGTACACGGCGTCGCAGTCCAGCACCGTGCCGCCCAGATCCTCCAGCGCCGCCAGGGCGCTGGTTTTTCCCGCACCGGTGCCGCCGGTGAGGCCCACGATCAGCGGGCGGTCGGCGTCGATCAGGTGGAAGCCCGCCGCCTTTTTCAGCCGGTTGGCCACCGCCAGCCCCAGGCCGCCATCGTCGGGGCACTGGGCGAAGATCTCGGTGACGTCCGTGCCGTCAAAGGTACGCAGGGCGTCGAATACGTGCCGGGCCTGGGCGGATTTGTCCGCGGCCGGGCCCAGCTTGTGGATGATGTGCCCCGGGAAAAGAGGGGCGTATTCGTCGAAGCAGATAACCCCCGCTGTATCCGACAGCAGCCCCTGGATGCGGCGGGCACTGCGCTCCGGTTCCCCGGTGACTACCGTTACCGGGGCATGCGGAGCGTAATGACGGTACTTCATGCCGGGAGCCCGGGGACGCTCCCCGGCGGCCAGCAGACCGGTGACGGCCTTGTCCACGGCTACCTCCCCCAGCACCTGCCGCAGGGACTCCAGCGGCAGCCCGCCGGGACGCAGCAGCCGGGGCGGCGTCACCGTCAGGTCGATGATGGTGGATTCCACCCCCACGGTGCAGGGGCCGCCGTCTACGATGCCGTCGATCCTGCCGTCCATGTCCTCGATCATGTGGGCGGCGGTGGTGGGGCTGGGACGGCCGGAGGTGTTGCCGCTGGGGGCGGCAATGGGGACACCGGCGGCTTCGATGATGGCCAGGGTCACCGGGTGGTCCGGGCAGCGGACGCCCACCGTCTCCAGGCCGCCGGTGGTTTGCAGGGGAACGATATCCCGCCGGGGCAGGATCATGGTCAGGGGGCCAGGCCAGAACCGCTCCGCCAGCCGATAGGCGGCGGGGGGCACATCCCGGCAGTACGACTCCAGCCAGGAGGCGTCGGGAACGTGGATGATCAGCGGGTTATCCTGGGGTCTGCCCTTGGCCAGGAAAATGCGGCTCACAGCGTCCTCGTTCAGGGCGTCGGCCCCCAGACCGTATACCGTTTCCGTGGGGATGCCCAAAAGCCCCCCCCGGCGCAGGATGGCGGCGGCGTCCCGGACGGCGTTGGGGTCCGATTCCGGGTGAAAAACAATGGTGTTCAAGAAAATCCCTCTTTTGCCTTAAAAGCCCAGGTCCTGGCCCACCAGAATGACCTTGATGCGTCCGGCGGGACGACAGACCCGGGTGATGACCATCTGGCAGCAGATGCAGTCGGGACTGGTGCAGTCGCCGCAGCTGCCGGTGACGGCGCAGGGGGTCTTGAGCCCCGGGAAGCGCTGGGCGTTGGCGGGGGCCGCCACCTGGCGGGCCCGGGCGATGGCGCTGTCCAGATCGCCCATGACCTTGTTCATCCCGGCGATGACCAGGACGCTCTCCGGCCCGTAGCACAGGGCCGCCACCCGGTTGGCGTTGCCGTCGATGTTCACCAGCTGGCCGTCGGCGGAGATGGCGTTGCTGCTCATGATGAAGGTGCCGCAGGTCAGGGCCTGGCGCATCAGGGCCTGCTTTTCTTCGGGGGTCTTGCCGGTGTCCCGGTCAATGAGCTGATAGTCCCCCTGGTGCAGGCGGTCCATCAGGCCGATCTGGGCGGCGGTGGCGGTGCCGCCCCAGGAAACGGTGCGGTCCTTGGGGATCAGGGTCAGGGCCAGGTCCAGGGCCTCCTGGGCGGTGGAGACATAGTGGGCCTCAAAACGGCGGCGTCGCAGAGCCTCGGCCACCTGGGGACCGGCCTTGTCATAACGGGTTTTGATGGGAGCTTCCATGGTTCATTCTCCTTTCTCTGCGCCCTCCTGCAGGCGTCTGGCCTGGTCGGCCAGGGTCAGCGCATCCACAAGGGGGTCCAGGTCGCCGTTGATAACGGCGGCAATGTTGAAATTTTTCACGTCCCCGGTAAGCCGGTGGTCGGTGACCCGGTTCTGGGGGAAGTTATAGGTGCGGATCTTGCCGGACCGGTCGCCGGTGCCTACCTGGCTTTTCCGCTGGGCGGCGATGGCGGCGTTCTGCTTCTCCTGTTGGGCCTCGTAGAGCTTGGAGCGCAGGATTTTCATGGCCCGGTCCTTGTTTTTATACTGGCTGCGCTCATCCTGGCACTCCACCACCGTGCCGGTGGGCAGGTGGGTGATGCGGATGGCGGACTCGGTCTTGTTGACGTGCTGTCCGCCTGCGCCGGAGGAGCGGAAGGTGTCGATCTGTAAGTCCTTGGGGTCGATGGAGAACTCCACCTCCTCCGCCTCAGGCATCACGGCCACGGTGGCGGCGGAGGTCTGGATGCGGCCGGAGGACTCGGTTTCCGGCACCCGCTGGACCCGGTGGGTCCCGGCCTCGAATTTCAGGCGGGACCAGGCACCCTGACCCTCGATGGTGACGCTGGCTTCCTTGACGCCGCCCAGCTCCGTGGTGTTTTCATACACCGGCTCCATGTGCCAGCCCCGGCGTTCGGCATACAGGGCGTACATCCGCAGCAGGTCCGCCGCAAACAGGGCGCCCTCCTCGCCGCCGATGCCGGCCCGGACCTCCAGGATGACGTTCCGGTCGTCGTTGGGGTCCCGGGGCAGCAGCAGGCGTTTAAGCTCCTCCGACAGGCGGTCCCGCTCCTGGCGGGCCCGGTGCAGCTCCTCCTGGGCCAGCTCCCGCATTTCCGGGTCCGACAGCAGCTCCCGTGCCCCGGCGCAGTCCGCCTCCGCCTGCTGCCAGGCCCGGAAGGCGGCCACGATGGGGGTCAGCTCCTTCTGCTCCCGGCTCAGGCGGGTCAGGGACTCCCGGTCGGCGTACACCGCCGGGTCCGACAGCTGCCGCTCCACCTGGTCCAGCCGCCGGGCGATGGCTTGTAATTTCTCCAGCATACGGACTCCTTACTGGGCGTCCAGATAGCGGCGCACCTCGCCCACCAGCTTGTCCCGCCAGAACTCATACCCCACGGCTCCCGGCCGCAGGGATACCTCCAGCAGGTGAGGCCGGGCGGTGTACTGGTCCATCTGCTCATAAATCTCCTCATACTTCCGGGAGCTTTTCCGGGTCAGCACATAGGCTACCCGTTCCAGCTCCAGACCCCGGCGCTTCAGCAGCGCCCGGACCGGGGAGGCGCAGCGGCCCGCCCACACGGGGGTGCCCAGGATCACCAGCCGGTATTCAGACAGGGGGCGCTCCGTTTCATAGGGGGCCAGCGGCAGGGTGGCCCGGCGCATGGCGTCCATGCCGGAGCGGAGATAGCCCCGGGCGCCCTGGCGGTCCACGCCGTCGGTAAGCTCCACCAGCTCCGCGTCCAGGGCCTGGGCGATCTCCGTCATGGCCTGGCGGGTGGCGCCGGTGCGGGAGTAATACATACATAAAATATCACGCATAATGGTCCTCCTGATTATTCCTCCAATTGCAGAGACAGCTCCTCCCAGCGGGCCATCTCCTGCTCCAGTTGGGCCTCCAGATCCTGCTTCTCCCGAAACAGCTCCTGGAGCTTTTCCGCGTCGCAGGCGTTCTGCTCCATTTCGGCGTCCAGCTGGCGGCAGCGCTCCTCCAGCTTGGAGATGCCGGTTTCGCAGATGGTCAGCTGGCGGCGGGCGGCCTGTTTTTCCCGTCCGGCCCGAGGGGGCCGGGTGTCCTGCTTTTTCTTCTGGACCGGGGCGGGTGCGGGCTTTTTCTCCTCCGCCTTGGCGGTCCGGTACTGGGCAAAGCCCATGGGATAGTCGTTGATGGTACCCTCCGCCAGCTCCCAGACCCGGGTGGCGAAGCGGTTGATGAAATACCGGTCGTGGGACACGAACAGCAGGGTGCCGTCGAAGGCCTCCACAGCCTCCTCGATCCACTCCCGGGAGGCGATATCCAGGTGGTTGGTGGGCTCGTCCAGAATCAGGAAGTTGATCTCCTCGTCCATGAGCATACACAGCCGCAGGCGGCTGAGCTCACCGCCGGACAGGACAGACACGCTTTTGAACACGTCCTCCCCCTGGAATTGGTAGGCAGCCAGGCGGTTGCGGGCAGTTTGGGGTGTTATATTGCGCTTTTCGTACAACATCGTGTCCAAAAGGGAACGCTCCGGGTGGTCGAAGTGAATGATCTGGGGCAGATACGCCGCCCGGATGGCGGGACCCATGCGGATGATGCCGCTGCCTGCCGGCTCAGCCCCAGCGATCATGTTCAGCAGGGTGGTTTTGCCGGTGCCGTTTTCGCCGAGAAAGGCGATGCGCTCGCCGCCCTCCACCCGCAGGTACACATCGGAAAAGAGAGTGCGGTCACCGAAGGACTTGGACACGCCCTTCAGCTGCAGCACCTCGTCGCCGCGAAACTCCCGGCTGGCGAAGCGGGCGTCCATCTTCTTGGCCTTGGTGGGCTTGGACACGGTGCGCATGCGTTGGATGCGCTTTTCCATGGAAAAGGCCCGCTTGTGCAGGGCGTCGTTGCCCATAAAGGCCCACAGGTGCATCTGCTCCGCCGCCTTTTCCAGCTGCTGGATCTTGGCCTGCTCCTTAAGGTACTGCTTCATGCGCTCCTGGTAGCGGCGCTCCTTTTCAATGGCATAAAAGCTGTAGTTGCCGCTGTAAAACTCCGCCTTACCGTCCAGAATCTCGATGATGCGGGTGACGGTGCGGTCCAGGAAATAGCGGTCGTGGGAGATGGTGACCACGGTGCCCCGGAAGGAGCGGATATACTCCTCCAGCCACTCGGTGGCCTGAAGGTCCAGGTGGTTGTGGGCTCATCCAGCAGGAGGATGTCCGTATCCTCCAGGATCAGGCGGCCCAGGTTCACCCGGGTCTTTTCGCCGCCGGACAGCTGGTCAAACAGCCTCCGCCGCATATCGCCGTCGATGGACAGGCCGTTGGACACCTTGTTGACGGCTGTGTCGGTGTCGTAGCCGCCCAGGCCCTCGAACCGGGCGGTGAGCTCCCCATAGCGGCGCAGAGTATGGGTGTCGCTGTCCCCCTGCTCCATCCGGCGGGTCAGAGCGTCCATCTCCTCCTTCAGGGCGGTGGTCCGCTGAAAGGCGGAGCGCAGAACATCCTCCACGGTGTATCCTGCGGGATACACCGGGATCTGAGAAATCAGGCCCACCCGGCGGCCCGGGGCGATGAGCACCTCGCCGGAGTCATAATCCAGGTCTCCGGTGAGGATGTTGAATAGCGTGGTTTTTCCTGCGCCGTTTTTTCCCAGCAGGCCCACCCGCTCACCGGTGTCCACCTGGAAGGAGATGCCGTCCAGGATTTTCTTTTCTAAGTCAAAGGATTTGACCAGATCGGTCACACTGATGTCTATCATAGGTCGTTGTTTCCAGTTCGTTGACGATTTTGCCGAATTCCATGGCATGGGACGCCTTCACCAGCATGGCGGTGCCGGGGGTCAGCTGCTCCCGCAGGGCGGGCAGCGCCTGCTGAACGGTGTCGAAGTGCAGGGCCCGGGGGCCGGCGGTCTCGGCGATGGCGGCGGACTTGGGTCCGATGGCGATCACCGCATCCAGACCCAGCCGCGCGGTGATGCGTCCCACCTCCAGGTGGGCGTCATGGCTGATGGGGCCCAGCTCCCCCATATCGCCCAGAACGGCTACGCGGCGGCGGCAGGCGGTGTCCGCCAGGATTTCCAGCGCCGCCTCCATGGCCTGGGGATTGGCGTTGTAGCAGTCGTCGATGATGAGCCGGTCCTCCGGCAGACGGATACGCCGCATCCGGGAGCCGGTGGACACATAGGCGGCCACACCCTCCACGATCTCCTGCTCCGACAGGCCCAGATACTCGCCGATGGCGGCAGCCATGGAGGCGGGGTAGATCATGTAGTCTCCCGGGGAGGGGATGGACAGCCGGTAGCTGCGGCGGGAGGTGGTGACGGTGCAGTCCAGGCCGTCGATGCCCCGGCGGACGATATCCGTGACCCGGACATTGCAGCTTTCGCCCTTGCCGCAGCGGAGTGTTTCAAAGGGCAGGGTCAGGCCGTTGAGCAGGGGGTCGTCGCCGCACAGAACGGCCAGCCCACCGGGCCGCAGATGGTCGAATATCTCGCACTTGGCCTGGAGAATGCCCTGCCGCGTACCGCCCAGGTTCTCAATATGGGCGTCGCCTACGTTGGTGATGACGGCGATGGTAGGCTGCACCAGACTGCCCATGTACCGGATCTGGCCGAAATGGTCCAGGCCCGTTTCGATAACCGCTGCCTGGTGCCGGGGCTCCAGCTCCAGCAGCGTCTGGGGGGTGCCAATGTGATTGTTGAGGTTTGCCCGGGTTTTCAGGGTGCAGAAGTGTCGGGACAGCACCGAGGCGAGCATCTCCTTGGTGGTGGTTTTTCCGGCGGAGCCGGTGACCTGTACCACGGGGATGTCATACAGCCCCCGGTACCAGGCGGCCAGCGCACCCAGAGCCCGTGTGGTGTCCTGGACCTGAATATAAAACTTGCCGGGCAGCAGTGCCTCCGGCACACGGCTGCACAGGCAGCCTGCCGCACCGTCGGAAAGCGCTGCGTTCATGTAATCATGACCGTCGAACCGCGCGCCCACCAGGGGAATGAACAGGTCTCCGGGGGCGATGCGGCGGCTGTCGCTGGTGACGCCGGTGACGGTGTCGCCTCCGGCCTGGAGAAAGGTCCCGCTTACGGCGCGGCAGATGTCCGCCACTGCCAGGGGCCTCATGCCCGGCCTCCCTTGCGCAGGGCCAGGGATTCGTCCACAATGCGCTGGCACAGGTCGCCGTAGCTGAGGCCCACCTGCGCCGCCTCCTGGGGCACCAGACTGGTGGGGGTCATGCCCGGGAGGGTGTTGATCTCCAGGCACCAGAAGCGGCCCTCCTCATCCAGAATGAAGTCCGCCCGGGAATAGACGCCCAGGCCCAGGGCACGGTGCAGGCGCAGAGCCAGCTCTCCCACAGTATGCCACTGCTCATCGGTAATAGGGGCGGGGCAAAGCTCCTGGGCCCCGTCCTTCTGGTATTTGCAGAAATAGTCGAAATACGCGCCCTTGGGGATGATCTCCACGGCGGGCAGATACCCGTCGCCCAGAACGGCCACCTGGATCTCCCGGCCCCGGATCTTCTGCTCCACGATAACGTGGTCGCCATAGGCCAGCATCCGCTCCAGAGTCTGGGCCAGCTCCTCCCGGGTATCCGGCAGCTCCACGCCGATGGAGCTGCCGCCGTTGATGATCTTCACGGCGCAGGGCACCGGCAGCTCCTGAGCCAGACGGGGGATATCCTCCCGGGTATAGCGCACGTCGTGCCAGGGGGCGGTGGGAATCCCGGCGGCATCCATGATGCGCTTGGTAACGGACTTGTCCATGGCCATGCCGCTGCCCAGATAGCCGCTGCCGGTATAGGGCACGCCCAGCAGGTCCAGGGTGGCCTGAATGCGTCCGTCCTCGCCGCAGGAGCCGTGCAGGGCCAGGAACACCAGGTCCGCCATGGCGCACACGGCCAGCACGTCCTTTCCCAGCATGGACGGCCCCTGGTCCCGGCGGCTGCGGCGCACGGCCTCCAGATCCGGCTCGGTGGAGTGGACCCGGTTGTCGCCGCACAGGCCGTCCGGCGCGTCAAAAACATCGGCCAGCCGGCCCGTATACGATTCCAGACCCAGGAACATATCCACCAGGATGGCCTGGTGGCCCCGCTGGCGCAGGGCGCGGCACACGCCGGTGCCGCTGGTCAGAGATACCTGCCGCTCGGTGCTCAGACCGCCGGCCAAAACAACGATTTTCATAGAGATCCCTCATTTCTCAAGGGGACAGTGCCCCAAATCACACATTATATCAATATAGCAGTATACCACACTGGCGAGGCAAATACAACTGTTTCCTGCAAAAGCCCCGGGGAGAAAAGGGGGACGGCACACCCCGGCCCGGGATATTTTAACTTTTTCATGGACAAATGAGCCGGAGCGTGGTAAAATAATCCGAATGTATACGCACGGACCGAGGGAGGAAGCATAGCATGAGGGGGAAATTGATCGTATTCGAGGGGACGGACGGCTCCGGAAAGGCCACCCAGACGGCGCTTTTGTGCCGGGAGCTGGAGACACGGGGTGTGCCCTTCCGCAAGCTGGAGTTTCCCCGGTATGGGGAAGAGTCCTCGGCGCTGCTGCGGCTGTACCTGAACGGCGCCTTCGGCACGGACCCCGCCGATGTCAATGCTTACGCCGCCGCCACGTTTTACTCCGTGGACCGATTTGCCTCCTATAAGCAGGACTGGGGCGGCTGGTATGAACAGGGGGGGCTGGTCATTGCCGACCGGTACACCACCAGCAATGCCGTGCACCAGACCTCCAAGCTGCCCCGGGAACAGCAGCGGGCCTTTCTGGACTGGCTGTTTGACTTCGAGTATCGGAAGCTGGGGCTGCCGGAGCCGGACCGGGTGATATACCTGGACATGCCCACGGAGCTGTCCGAGCAGATGATGCGCCACCGGGAGCAGGTGACCCACACAAAGGCGGATATCCACGAGCGGAACGAGGCGTATCTGCGGGCCTGCCGGGAAAGTGCCGCCATGGTGGTGGAATATGGCGGGTGGACCCGCATCGACTGCGCCCGGGACGGTGCGCCCCGCACCGTGGAGGATATCCACCGGGAGGTCATGGAGAAGCTCCGGGACCTGCTGGAGGACATAAAATAAGGAAGGGACGCCTGGGCGCCCCCTCCTATGGATGATGTACGTTCAGCAGGAGCAGCAGCCATCGCCGCTGTTGCCGCCGCAGCCGCAGCCGGACCGGGTGCCGCTGCCGCAGCAGCAGAATACCAGCAGTAGGATCACGATCAGCCAGATGCAGGAGCAGTTGTTGTTGTCAAAGCACATGCCGTTCACCTCACTTGTTTTCTGTATGGGCTATTCTATGCCGGACTTGGCTCCGGCGTATCTTGTCCGGGGCAGACCCGGCGAAAAAACAGAAAGGAACCAAACAAGATGTCCGATTATCAGAATTCCGATACGGCCAAATGGGATGCCGATCAGGTTCGCAGACAGACCGGCGAGACGCAGAAGGCCGCCAAGGGAAAGAAAAAACGCCGCTTTGGCTGGCTGATCTACCTGGCATGCGTGATCGTGGGGTCGTGCCTGCTGGCCGGTCTGGGCTGGCTGGCTGTCAACGATGTGTGCGCCCTGAATAAAGCGCCCCTGACCGCCACCATTGAGGTGGAGAGCGGCGATTCCGTGGGAACGGTGGCTACCAAGCTGAAGAAAGCCGGGCTCATCGACTCCAAGCTGCTGTTTATGATCACCAGTCCGGTGTTCCATGCCAGCCGCTATATTCAGCCCGGCGTGTATGAGCTGAACACCGACATGGACTTCAACTGTCTCATCAAGTCCATGCAGCCCACCGGCGGCGTGGCGGCTACCGTGACCGTCACCATTCCCGAGGGCTACACCGTGGAGCAAATCATCCAGCTGCTGGCGGAGAACGACGTGTCCGACGCCGCAGCTCTGGAGGAATCTGCCAAAAATCATGTGTTTGACAAGTTCGACTTTGTGGACAACGAAAATCTGGGCAGCATCAGCCGCCTGGAGGGATACCTGTTCCCGGATACCTACGAGTTCTATGTGAAGGAGAATGCCGATTCGGCCCTGAGCCGCCTGCTGTCCAACTTCCAGGACCGCATTATGGACGACCCGGATGTTGCGCCGCTGATCGCCGATTCTTCCTATAGCATGAAGGAGATCGTCATCATGGCGTCCCTTATCGAGAAGGAGACGGACGGTACCGACCGTGCCGTGATCTCTTCCGTCATCCACAACCGGCTGGAGAACGTGGGCGAGACGGCCCACCTGCTCCAGATTGACGCATCCCTGGTGTATGCCGCCGGACGAGAGATCACCGAGGACGACTATCAGACCCTGGACAGTCCCTATAACCTGTATACCCACCAGGGCCTGCCCCCCACGGCCATTGCCAACGCCGGTAAGGCGTCTATTGTAGCTGCCCTGAAGCCGGATAAGACCAACTACTATTTTTATGTGCTCAACCCCGATACCCAACGTCATGTGTTCAGCCGCACCCTGTCCGAGCACAACGCCAATCTGCGGAAGTTCGGATGATGGCGGAGCGAAAAAAAACCGGAGCTGCTGGCTCCGGCAGGGGACTGGGAAAAGCTGCAGATGGCCGTGCTGTACGGGGCGGACGCCGTGTACCTGGCGGGGACGTCCTTCGGCATGCGGTCCTTTGCGGGAAATTTCAGTGATGAAGAGCTGCCCCGGGCGGTGGAATTTGCCCACCGCCGCGGAGTGAAGGTCCACGCTACCGTGAACACCATGCCCCGCAGCGGCGAGGTGGACCGCCTGCCCGAGCACCTGGAAAAGCTCAACGACGCCGGTGTGGATGCCTTGATCCTGGCAGACCTGGGAGCTTTTACCCTGGCGGGAAAGTACGCTCCCCGGTGCCAGCGGCACATCAGCACCCAGCAGTCCATTGCCAACTATGCCTGCGCCCAGGCGTGGTTCGACCTGGGGGCGCAGCGGGTGGTGCTGGCCCGGGAGCTGGGGATGGACGAGATCCGGGAGATCCGCCGCCGGGTGGACCCGGCGCTGGAGATCGAGACCTTCTGCCACGGGGCCATGTGCGTATCCTACTCCGGGCGGTGTCTGCTGTCCAACTACATGACCGGACGGGACTCCAACCGGGGTGCCTGCGCCCAGCCCTGCCGCTATCAGTACGCACTGATGGAGGAGAAGCGCCCCGGGGAGTATTTCCCGGTGTTCGAGGACGAGAAGGGCACCTACATCATGAATTCCCGGGATATGTGCATGATCGACCATTTGGATGACCTGATGGACGCCGGGGTGGACTGCCTGAAGATCGAGGGCCGGGCCAAGTCCGCCTATTACGCGGCCATCGTAACCGGGGCCTACCGCCACGTGCTGGACGATGCGGCCGCCGGACGGCCCATAGACCCGGTGTGGCGGGACGAAGTGGAGCATGTCAGCCACCGGCACTATTCCACGGGCTTTTTCTACGGCCAACCGGGTCAGTTCTATGAGGATGCCCGGTACATCCGTGATTGGCAGATCTGCGCCGTGGTGACGGACTGCACGCCGGAGGGGCTGGCCACCCTGAGTCTGCGCAACAAGTTTGGTGCCGGAGACGCCGTGGAGGTGGTGGGGCCGGATACGAAGCCCTTCTCCATGACGGCCCCGATGATGACGGACGCCGAGGGCCTGCCGCTGGCAGAGCCGAAAACGCCCCAGATGGTGTTTACCATGCAGCTGCCGCGTCCGGTGCCGCCTATGAGCTTTATCCGCCATGCGGTGGATCTGGGCGGAAAATAAACAAAGCGGCGGACCGGTCGGGACGCCGCTTTAACGGTTCAGGAACAGAATAACAAACAGCCGCGCATGCCCAAGCGCGGCTGTCTGTTATGTTTGGGGTAGGAAAATCCCCATGGAAAAGATGGGCAGCAGGCGCTGCCAGGTATTTTTAGCGGCGAAGGAGGTAAACCATAGCCGCTCTCGGCTGCAAATTCAGAACTGGAGACGGTTCTCCTTGGACCAGGTAGTCAGGTCCAGCCGGGGATAGCGTCGGCGCAGTTCCTCAGCGGTCTCAGCATCGCCGCCGGTCATCATAATGCGGTTGATCGCTTCCACATCCGCAGCAGGCATGCCGTGGTCGGCAACCTTTCCGCAGTCCTTACAGGTGTAGGTTCCGTTTTCGGAGACAACCACCTCGCTGCTGCCGCAGAATGCGCAGCGGTGCATTTTCGTAATCAGAGCCATTTTCGATTTATCCTCTCTTTCTTCAAATCCATGGGTAGGATATCATAGAATTTTGCATTTGTAAAACGCATATTTTCGATTGAAACCATGCGAAAAAGGGTGTACAATAGGGAAAACATCAGAAAAGAGGCAGGTGAGGGCAATGAACGCCACAAAATACCAGATTTTCCTGAAAACCGTGGAATGCGGCAGCTTTACCAAGGCGGCGGCGGACCTGAATTTCTCACAGTCCGGCATCAGTCATGCCATCAACTCCCTGGAGGAGGAGCTGGGAGTAACGCTGCTGAGCCGAAACCGGGGCGGCGTGACCCTGACCGGCGACGGCCGGGCCTTGCTGCCCCAGATCCAGCAGCTGTGCACGGAATATCACCGCCTTGCCCAGCAGGCGGCGGACCTGCGGGGCATGGATGCGGGCCTTGTAAAGGTGGCGTCGTTCTCCAGCGTGTCTGCCCAGTGGCTGCCCATGATCCTGAAGGCCTTCAGCAAGCAGTATCCGGCCATCGAGTTCGAAATACAGACCTGTGACTTTTACGACCAGATCGAGGAGCTGATCATCACCGGGCAGGCAGACTGCGGATTTCTGCGGATGCCGTCGCTGAAGGGACTGCAGGTGTATCCTCTGCACCTGGACCAGCTGAAGGTGATCGTACCCTGCGGCCACCCCCTGTCCCACTGCGACCCCTTCCCGGTGGAGGCTTTGGCCACGGAGCCGGTGATCCAGTTGGAGGAGGGCGACGATTACGAGATCCGTGCTGCTTTTGATGAGATGGGTGTGCGGCCTCACGTGCGCTATATTGCCCGGGAGGACCGGACCATTTTGTCCATGGTGTCCAATGGCCTGGGTATCAGCCTGCTGCCGGAGCTGATGGTGCGGCACAGCCCCTACCCCCTGGTGATATGCCAGCCGCCCATGTCGTTTTACCGGCGCATTGCCATCGGCGTCAAGGATGAAAAGGCGGTGTCCAACTCCACCCAGCGCTTTGTGGACCATGTCCGGGCCTGGGTGCAGGTAAATGGGTTCAAGTAAGAATAGCTCTTTACAAATGCACCCCACTGGGATATGATGGAGAAAGTATAAAGATAAAGGAGAAGCTCCCATGATCTATTTCAACAGCGACTATCTGGAGGGTGCCCATCCCTATGTGATGGAGAAGCTCAACGAGACAAATATGGTCCAGACTGTGGGCTACGGCGAGGACGAATACTGCGAGGCGGCACGGGAGAGGATAAAGGCCGTGTGCCAGGCACCGGAGGCGGATGTCCACTTCCTGGTGGGCGGCACCCAGACCAACACCACGGTCATCGCCTCCATTCTGCGTCCGTGGCAGGGCGTCCTGTCCGCCGTCAGCGGACACATCAACTGCCATGAGGCAGGAGCCATCGAGTCCACCGGCCACAAGGTCATCACTCTGCCCACCGCCAACGGCAAGATCACCGCCCGGCAGGTGCAGGACTATGTGGAGTGGCACAAAAACGACGAATCCACCGAGCACATCGTTCAGCCCGGCATGGTGTATATCTCCCACCCCACCGAGGGCGGCACTCTGTATACCAAGGCGGAGCTGACGGCACTGTACGACACCTGCCGCCGGTATGGCCTGCCCCTGTTCATTGACGGCGCCCGGCTGGGCTACGGCGTCATGGCCGACGGGGCGGAGCTGACCATCCCGGATATCGCGCGGCTTTGCGACGTGTTCTACATCGGCGGCACCAAGGTGGGGGCCCTGTTCGGCGAGGCTGTGGTCATCATGAACCCGGCGCTGAAGAAGGACTTCCGCTTCATGATGAAGCAGCGGGGCGGCCGCATGGCCAAGGGCCGTTTGCTGGGCATTCAGTTTGATGCCCTGTTTACCGACGACCTGTACTTCAAAATCTCCCGCCATGCCGACGAGATGGCCTATCAGATCCGGGATATCTTCGTGTCCGCCGGGTACCCGCTGCTGTTTGATTCCCCCACCAACCAGCAGTATCCCATTATGCCCGACGACGAGCTGGCGGAGCTGGGGAAGAGCTTTGGCTATGAATACTGGGAGCGGGTGGACGAGACCCATTCCGGCGTGCGCTTCTGCGCCAGCTGGGCCACTACCCAGGAGCACGTGGACGCCCTGCGGGCGGCGGTACAGGCTCTGCGGAAATAAAAATCGGGGTTCCCTTTTGCGAAAAGATATGATATACTCATGCTGTCTCTGTCCTGTGGACAGAATCAACAGGGGAAACATCAGCGAAATAGGAACATTTTGAGGAGGAACAAGCACATGGAAACTTACGGACTGGAAAAGCTGGGCATCATCAATGCTGCCGCGGTGTACCGCAATCTGACGCCGGCCCAGCTGACGGAGCATGCCCTGCGCCGGGGCGAGGGCACCCTGTCCAACACCGGTGCCCTGGTGGTAAAGACCGGCAAATACACCGGCCGCAGCGCCAACGACAAGTTTATCGTGGACACCCCCGCCATTCATGACGACATCGCCTGGGGCAAGGTGAACCGCCCCATGGACAAGGCCCGGTTCGATGCCATCTATGCCAAGGTCACGGCGTATCTCCAGAACAAGGACATTTTCATTTTCGACGGCTTCGCCGGGGCGGACCCCAAGTATACCAAGGGCTTCCGCATCGTCAATGAGCTGGCCAGCCAGAATCTGTTCATCCATCAGCTGCTGCGCCGCCCCACGGCGGACCAGCTGAAGGACTTCCATGAGGATTATACCATCATTGCCGCCCCGGGCTTCAAGTGCATCCCCGAGATAGACGGCACCCGGTCCGAGGCAGCCGTTCTGGTGGACTATGAGGCCCATCTGGTGGTGATCTGCGGCACCCGGTATGCCGGCGAGATCAAGAAATCCGTGTTCTCCGTGATGAATTACGTCCTGCCCAAGCAGGGCGTGTTTCCCATGCACTGCTCCGCCAACATCGGCAAGGACGGCGACTCCGCTGTGTTCTTCGGCCTGTCCGGCACCGGAAAGACCACCCTGTCTGCCGACCCCGCCCGCAAGCTCATCGGCGACGATGAGCACGGCTGGGCCGACGACTCCGTGTTCAACTTCGAGGGCGGCTGCTATGCCAAGTGCATCAACCTCTCCCCGGAGGGTGAGCCGGAGATTTACAACGCCATCCGCTTCGGCTCCCTGGTGGAGAACGTGGTCATGGACCCCGAGACCCGGGAGTTCGATTTCGACGACGATTCCCTGGCGGTGAACAGCCGGGTGGGGTATCCCGTGGAGTATATCCCCAATGCGGAGCTGTCCGGCATGAGCCCCAGCGTGCCCAAGACGGTGATCTTCCTCACCGCCGACGCCTACGGTGTGCTGCCGCCTATCAGCAAGCTGGACAAGAACCAGGCCATGTACTATTTCGTATCCGGCTTCACCAGCAAGGTGGCCGGCACCGAGATCGGCGTCACCGAGCCGGTGCCTACCTTCTCCACCTGCTTCGGCGAGCCCTTCCTGCCCCTGGATCCCTCCGTGTATGCCGCCATGCTGGCGGATAAGGTGGAGAAGTCCGGGGCCAGGGTGTACCTGGTGAACACCGGCTGGAACGGCACCGGCAAGCGCATGAAGCTGGCCTATACCCGCGCCATGGTCACCGCCGCCCTGACCGGCGAGATCGAGAAGGCGGCGTTTGTTACCGACCCCACCTTTGGCGTCCAGGTGCCCACGTCCATTGAAGGCGTGCCCAGTGAGCTGCTGATTCCCGCCAACACCTGGGAGGATAAGGCGGCCTACGAGGCCAGCTGCCGGAAGCTGGCGGCCAGCTTCGTGGAGAACTTCAAGAAGTACACCCACATGAGCGCCGAAGTGGTGGCCGCAGGCCCCAAGGCGTAAGCGAATGTACCCGTACCGGGACGCGCCGCAGCGCGTCCCGGTTTTTTACAAAGCAGCAGCGACAGGAGGAGCTATGTTAGAATTGCGTATTCTGGTGGACAACATCGACTATGACTCCATTGCGGAGTATCTGATCCCGGTGGTGGCGGAGAAGCTGCGGCGGGAGGACAAGGGCGGCATTCTGGGCAGTGTCCTGGCCGGAAACCCGGATATGGCTGCCGGTATGGCCCGGACGCTGCTGGGAGCCATGAGCCAGGAGCAGAAGGACCGGCTGCTGGTGCAGCTGGTGACCAAAAACCGGGAGAAGCTGCTGGACAAGGGCAACCGGGCCGCCCGGGACAAGGGCATCGGCGTGCAGCTGTGCGACGTGGCGGTGCAGAAGCTCTGACCCGGGTACACGATTTTTTTCCAATAGTCACCGGATTGTCACTTTGGCCTGGTATACTGACGGCAGTAAAGCAAGGAGGCGGAGCATATGGAGATTCTGCGCATCGAGCATCTCAGCAAGGTATACGGCCAGGGGGAGAATCAGGTCCGGGCGGTGGACGACGTGTCCTTTTCCGTGGAAAAGGGGGAGTTTCTGGCCATCATCGGGCCGTCCGGGTCCGGCAAGTCCACGCTGCTGCACATTTTGGGCGGCGTGGACCGGCCCACCTCCGGCAAGGTGTATGTGGACGGCCAGGACGTATACGCCCAGGACGAGGACCATCTGGCCATTTTCCGCCGGCGGCAGGTGGGCCTGATCTATCAGTTTTATAACCTCATCCCGGTGCTGAACGTGGTGGAGAATATGACGCTGCCGGTGCTGATGGACGGCCGTGCGGTGAACAGGCAGCGGCTTGACGAGCTGCTGGATGTGCTGGGCCTGCGGGGCCGGGAAAAGCACCTGCCCAACCAGCTGTCCGGCGGACAGCAGCAGCGGGTGTCCATCGGCCGTGCACTGATGAACGCCCCGGCGGTGGTGCTGGCAGACGAACCCACAGGGAACCTGGACAGCAAAAACAGCCAGGAGATCGTGGAGCTGCTGAAGCTCTCCAACCGGAAGTACGGTCAGACGCTGGTGATCATCACCCACGACGAAAATATCGCCCTGCAGGCCCACCGGATCATTGCCATCGAGGACGGGCGCATCACCCGGGATCAACGGATCCGGGAGGTGCAAAAATGAACGTATTCCACCGCTTCACCCGGCAGTCCCTGCGGAAGAACCGCTCCCGCACCTGGGTGACCATCGTGGGCATCGTGCTGTCGGTGGCCATGTTCACCGCCGTGACGGAGGGAGCCTACAGCGGCGTGCGGTATCTGGTGCGCACGACGGAGTACACCGTGGGCCGGTTCCACGGCTGCTATGAGAATGTCACGGAGCAGCAGGCAACGCAGCTGAGCCGTGATGAAAAGGAGATCGCGGAGATGTCCGCCTGGCAGACGGTGGGCTGGGGGCAGGTAGGGGCGGACAATGCTTATAAGCCCTATCTGCGGATCATGTCCATGGACCCCGACCTGCCGGACCTTCTATCCATCCGACTGACCCAAGGCCGCCTGCCGGAGAAGGCCGGGGAGCTCCTTCTGCCGGAGCATCTGTGGTCCAATGGCAGCGTCCGCCATGCGCTGGGGGACACCATGGAGCTGGAGCTGGGCCACCGGACGCTGGGTGGGGAGGAGCTGACGGCCGATGACCCCTATACGAAGGGGGAGACAATGACAGATACCACGCCCCACACCTACACTGTGGTGGGCTTTTACCAGCGGCTGGATATGACGACGGAGCCCTTCTCCTGCCCCGGCTATACTGCCCTGACCTGTCAGGAGCAGGGCTATCAGACGGATGAATTTTTCCGGGTGGCCCACCCCAGCCGCTTTTACAGCTATATGGAGGGAAATGCCGAGAAATATCCGGGACTGGCGTGGTACTCCAACTCCACCCTGCTGAATTACTACGGCGCCACCACCTTCTTCTCCGTGAACCGGATGATCTACAGCTTTGCGGTGATCCTGCTGCTGATGATCTCCTTCGGCTCGGTGTCGCTGATCTATAACTCCTTCTCCATCTCCGTGGCGGAGCGGACCCGCCAGTTTGGCATCCTGAAATCTGTGGGGGCCACGAAAAAACAGATCCGCGGCAGCGTCCTGTATGAGGCGCTGGTGCTGTGCGCCGTGGGCATCCCGCTGGGGCTGCTGGTGGGCTGCCTGGGCATCGGCGTGACCTTGTACTGCCTGCGGGGCAGCTTTGGCTTTCTGCCCGGCGGGGAAAGCGGCGGCGCAGTGGAGATGCGGTTCGTGCTGAATCTGTGGGCGCTGCTGGCGGCGGCGGGCATCGGCCTGATCACGGCGGTGATTTCCGCCTGGATCCCCGCCCGGCGGGCGGTGCGGCTGTCGCCGATAGAGGCCATCCGCCAGACCCAGGACGTGAAGATCCGGAGCCGGGAGGTAAAGACCTCTCCCCTGACGGGGAAGCTGTTCGGCTTTTCCGGGATGCTGGCGGCCAAAAACTTCAAGCGTGACCGCAAGCGCTACCGGTCCACGGTGGTGGGATTGTTCCTCAGTGTGACCCTGTTCATCTCGGCTTCGTCCTTCTGCGCTTACCTGACGGGCGCGGTAACACGGCTCAGCTCCGACGGGATGGGGGTGCAGCTGTATTACAGCGAGGCCCTGCCGGAGGATGTGACCCCGGAGCAGCGCCTGGGCCAGCTCAGTGCGGCCCATGGCGTGGAATCGGGCTTCTATACCACCGACAGCTACTCGACCCTGTCCTTTGCCGGAGAGGACATGGACCCGGAATACTGGAGCGATACCGTCCGGGACGGGACAGGGGAGAGCAGGAGCGTTTCCTTCTATTTCCTTCAGGACGGGGACTTCCGGCAGCTGCTGCGGGAAAACGGCTTGGCGGAGGCTGACTATTTCCGTGCCGGCTCGCCCCGGGCGGCGGCCTGGGACGCGCTGGAGACCTGGCGCGGCGACGGCGGGGACCACGATAAGCTGTATCGCTACCGCCTGCTGAACGGGAACCGCCTGCCCATCATCGGGACGGAAACCAACTATCAGCCTATGGAGGGCTGGTTCACAGAGGGGGAGCGCATCACCCGGGACGGCGCGGAATATGTGCTGTATTATCCGGCGGACTATATGGACACCTACTATGAAGCACGGGAGCAGGGAGAAGCGCCTGACACCGGTCAGGCCAAGGCAGTGCCGGTGGAGGAGGCCGTCAACAGCGGGACCTATACGGTGGGAGCCATTCTGAGGGAGCGTCCTGCTTTCCTGTACTCTGACAATGGCCTGGTCCTGCTGTACCCATACAGCATGTACGAGGCCGTCACCGGGCAGGCCCGGCCATATGCCCTGAGCTTCTGGTTCCGGAGCGGCGACCATGCCGCCGCGTACGAGAGCATGGGCCGCGTGCTGACAGAGCTGGGCCTGAGCCGCTCCGATCTGCAGGACCTGGCTGCCGACGGCGAAAGCCAGCGGGCCATGACAACGGTGGTGAACGTATTCTCCTACGGATTCATCATCCTCATTTCGATGATCGCCATGACCAATGTGTTCAACACCATTTCCACCTCCATTGCCCTGCGGCGGCGGGAATTCGGTATGCTGCGGTCCGTGGGGCTGACCCAGGGAGCCTTTGCCCGGATGATGGACTACGAGTGCCTGATTTACGGTCTGCGGGCACTGCTGTGGGGGCTTCCGGTGTCGGCTCTGGTAACCTATGCCATCTATCGCACCATGGCCAAGACCATATCCACCGGCTTCTATATCCCGTGGTACAGCGTGGCCATCGCCGTGGGCAGCGTGTTTGTGGTGGTGTTTGCCACCATGCTGTACGCCACCCGCCGCATTCGCCGGGAGAATCCCATTGACGCC
>ENA-OQCL01000048-OQCL01000048.1-human-gut-metagenome-genome-assembly--contig:-NODE-48-length-63104-cov-13.313797_pt1 | contig 63104 bp, 55 predicted proteins | sample MGYA00242502_ERZ504586 | MGnify/ENA primary metagenome ERZ504586 (study PRJEB26092, sample SAMD00036316) | human gut metagenome | host: Homo sapiens | study: EMG produced TPA metagenomics assembly of... | reverse complement strand
AACTGTATCTGATCCATCTTTCCAACGTCGGGACGGTTGGGTGTCAGTTCTCCCTGAAGCAATTTGAGAATATCTGCTCCCAGCACATTCGCCAGTTCTTCCCAAAGTGAAACGTCAGGGCATCCCAGGCCGCACTCCCATTTTGAGATGGTCTTGTTGGTAATATTCAGCTGATCTGCCACTTGTTTCTGCGTCAACCCCTTTTCTGTGCGGAGTTGAAGAATGAGTTTTCCAACCTTTGCACAATCCATCAGTGTGCCTCCTTCCAATTATAAGTATCGTGCGATGATCTGAACCAAGCGCATAGGTAACTGTTTGAGGTCGCTAATGTCGATAAAATGCTCTTGGCCGTAGATTTCACAGATTGCATCTTTATCCTGACCAATCGCCGCGGCCAAAAAAATTCACACCTTTGCGGCCATATTCTTTGATAATCTGTTTCATATCTTCCGCCGCTAATTTGCCGGAATAGTCTGGCATGGCTTTGGGTTGACCATCACTAAGGCTAATCAGCAGCTTTGTTGTCTGCGGCGCTTTTGCCAGCTTTTCAGACAGTACCCTAAGTGCCATCCCATCTCGATTGTTGCTGATACCCTGCATAGACATGATGGCGCACTTGTCATTGAGCGCGGGTTTTTCCCAATCCAGGTAAGCGTACATTGACATTTTTTCCCGTGGAGAACGGTCAGCAGTATCGCCATAAATCAATGTAGGAATACCACAGGCTTCACAGAACTCACAGACGGCAACGGCGGCCTCTTTTGCCGCTTCTAACCGCCCAAAGGCGTTCATAGAAGCAGACTGGTCAACACGCAACGCAACAGCCAACGAGGGATTTTCGTTAGGCGGATTCTTCCTTGAAAAAATACCGAAAATCCGGCGTAGCGGTTCTTTCAGCATGAAATCTGGAACCATAAACACGATTCTTTGCAAACTCCACAGCAATTTCATGTTCCAGCAGCGGCTCCGTTTTTCTGGTCAATTCTTGAATAACCGGCATAAGCGTAGATGCGATCTTTCGGTATTCCTGCTGCTGCTCCAGCGTAGATTCCGGGCGGTGGACAATCATGCCCACCTTTTCATGGCAGGAACCCTTTACAGCCGCCCGCGCCTCTTGATTCAACCGCTTGCGGAGAGATTGCTTTTCTTCCTCCAAATGCGCTTGTTCCTCCTGTGACAACTCATGGTACAAAGGCGTCCCATTTTCGCCGGTATCGGTGGTGTGAGTTTCCAAAGTGGATTCTGGCTGACCGCTGGCGTGGCCCTCGCTATCGGCAGATTTCTTCAATGCAACGGCGGGCGGAGTATCGGGCTGGGACACATGGAATGTTTCATCAGAGCCATCGGCGGGAACCTCTAATTCCTCGCCGTTGCTCCGACCACGATGCGGCTCCACATCTTCCAGTGTTTCTTTCAATCCTGATTTGACCAGCGCCTGTTCCAAAAGCATGATTTCGTCCGGGTCTGTGGTCATTTTATAGATAACCTTGTGATATAGAGATTCCACAGCGTTTGTGCCTTGGGAAATATCGTCGATCCAAAAGAAATATGATCTCATGCCAGCTACGCCTTTAATAGCGTTTGCTTTGGCGGTTTGGTCAAGCAGGACTATTGTTTCGGCGCAGGTTCGCAGCACATCGTCATCCCGAAACTCTGTCTTTTCAGAAGCGCGTTCCATCATCACGTCAATCGGGGGCAAGTCCATCTTTTCAGAATGTTGCACCCGGTCGCGCAAGGCTTCATTCAGCGGGCGGCACCCGTTGTAGTTGCGGTTGGTAGTAATGACGGCAATAAAATCCGGGTGTCGGTGGACGATACGGGTAGGCAGGTTAATACTGCCGTCCGGCTCCAATGCGGAGTTGAGCGCCATCAAAACAGCCGCATCCCGAATCACGGTCGGCTCCTGGATTTCCAGAAGCCAGCCGTTTTCATAGGCCCGTACAATTTCAGAGGGGTAATACTGATATTCTACGCTACCCGCTTGATTATCCTTTTCAGACAGTACCGGCAGGATCGCTCCCAGCACATCAGACTTGTCCATATCCGCGAAACAGGTCACTTTTGTATAAGGAAGACCAAAATCAGCGGACAAGGCTTTCGCAAGCTGCGTTTTGCCGGAACCGGCATCACCTTCCAAAAGGATGGTAGAGATTTTCATTTCGCCCCGGTTCCAGTTGCGCTTGACGGCTTCACAGATACGCCGTTCCGCCTCGCTCTCTACATGGGAAGCGGGCTTTTGCCAGACAAGGGACTGTTCATCTTCTGTCAACTGTCTGGCCGGTGACAGAAGATAATTCTGTCTCATTTTCAATAACACTCCAATTCTTTCAGGATTCTGGTCAGCGTTCTAAGCCGCTCTCCAGTCAGTTCTCCCAGGTCGTTCAACGCCTGGGAGAAGTCTTGTATATCTTTGTTGATGTTCGGGTTCTCTGTGCAGATGGACACAGGCAGCGCCTCACCCTGCAAGCCGATCCGTTCAATGGTGGGATTGTCAGGGTCGTACAACAGCGGGAGCCGGTATGCCTCCTTGAAATACAGTAACGTGCGGCTGAGAACGATCATCAGGTCAAAAACCTGATGAATGGGGAGTTCGGCACTCATTTTCAGTGTGCCATCCTCTTGGGCCGTCCACAACTGCGCCGCAATCTGCATGGACTGGTTTTCTTCCAGGACGGGAGCGCCCAGCGTGATCTGTTTGATGTGGGAGCGGTAGGCGTTTCGACCGTCCACGCGGTCATAACCTTCTGCGGACACGACAATTTTCTCGTTCATTTCCAAATCCTCCTTGCCTGCGGCGCTTCCATGAGGCATCTCTCCAGAAGTAATTTCAATTCATCTATGTGGTCATCTGTCGGACTTTCATATTCGAGAATTTTGGCAACCGAAAACTCAAAATTGGGTTCGCCGTACCGATTCCATAATTCCTGAAGCTGCCTGTTCGGGTGGCCATTTGCGGACAGCTTAAAACGATTGCTGTTAAAATCCGCTCTTGTATCCTTGGAAATTCCCAGGAACAAATCACCCGTGGATTTGCAACGAATGGAAATAACACCCATTTCCGGGCGGCGATTTTTCCATGCTTCTAAAAGTTCGAGTTTTCTTTTCATATCCATGTTTTTCACCTCGAACTACATTCTATCGTATAAAGTCTACGAAAGCAATCCACGCTCCGTAGACTGTGCAGATGAAAATAGGGCCTTCTTATGTACCAGCCGCCGCTTGGCGGCTGGTTTTTAGTAGGCCGGTGTTCCGTACCCATAAATCTCATAATGCCCAATGGAGTACCGCCGTTCCCGGCAACTATCACCCGAGTTGCCCTCCACGGTGTAGACAAAACCGTTCTCAACTTTCTCCACGATACCTACATGGTCGGTCAGCCCGTCCTGCGGCCCCGAAACACCCCCTGGATCGTTCCAATCAAAGAAAATTAGGTCGCCAGGACGCGGTTCATAGTCCCTGTCCTGCCAAAGCCCCCGGTCTTTGAACCATTGGGAGCCGGTGATACATCCGGCAAATTTGGGAATTACCCCCGTGTCGATATATCCGCACTCATTGGCACACCAACTGACAAAACAGGCACACCACTCTACGCGGGAGCCAAAGCCGTACCATGACCAATACGGCTGACCACCCACATTTCCAATCTGTGAGAGAGCCACGGTGACGATTTCTCCATCGCCAGTACCAATGCCATAGAGGACGGTGCTCCATATACTGCGGTTTTCTTCGGCCAATAATTCTGCGAGCTGACGCTGCTGATCTGCGGTAAAATTGTAAGTGTCCGCCATTTCATCGGCGGTCTTGTGGGTCACGGTGATATAGAGGGTCGTTGTCGTTACCTCGACTTCTTCCTCAACGATATTGCCCGCTCCATCGTCGGTTTCCACGGTTTGGGTGGTGGTGGCGGTTTCGGTGCGGCTGCTTATCTCGTTCATAGCCCAAAATATCTCTTTCAACAGTTCCTTTTTGCCGTCGTCCATCGTGGCGACTTCCTGGGGGTTGTCCGGGTCGGTGGTGGTCTTAACGGCGTATATTGCCAGCACCGACCGCCAGACGGCGCGGGAGCCGGACATTTCAAGCACATCGTGGGCGGTGCCGTTTTTTATTTCGTTCAGCTTGCTTTCGTACTCCTGATTGATCTCCCGGACAACGGTGGGCATGGTCTGTCCTGTGCCGCTGTCCTCCCCGGAGAAGAAGATACCAAAACAGGAGCCGACAATCAAACCTATCAGGCAGATAATCACGATGGCAAGGATGGCAACCCAGCCCCCAGCGGCAATAGCGGTCACAAGCGCCTTGACGGACGCAATCATGGCCTTTACGGTGGCGGAAACACCCTTTGCGGCGGCTTTCGCGGTGGTGGCGGCGGTCTTGGCCGTGGCACGGGCGGCGTGGGCGGTCATTTTTGCCGCCTTTGCGCTGGCCTGGGCCGTTTTCTGTGCCGCCTTTGCCGTATGGTCAGCGGTCTTGATGGCGGTTTTAGAGGTGTGCTGGGCGGTTTTCACGGTGCCCTTTGCGGTTCGCTGTGCCGTCTTTACCGTCCGCTGGGCGTTCTTGACGGTGCCCTTTGCGCCCCTGCCGGTAGCCTTTGCGGTCTGCCCCATAGCCTGGGTGGGCCGTTTCGCCGTTTTTACGGGTGTTTCCACGGCACTGACTGCCGTTTCCACCTGCCGGGGCGCTTTAACTGCGTCCTGGGGCTTTACCTGCGGTGGCCGGTTAGACTGGACAGCCCGGTTTTTCACCTGCCGTTTCCGCTCGGCCCACTTTGCGGCTTGTTTTTTGGCAAAAGTCCGCCCACGCTCTACAAAAGAACTTACCGTATCGGCGGGGCGCTCAACGTCAACATGGGCCGTGGGCCGCTCCGCTGTGCGCTCATACCGTGGGAGGGGCTGACGCTCCGGGGCTGTCCCGGTTCGCTGGCGTGGGAGCCGTCTGTCCTGGGCGGGGCCGGTGTCCTGCCGGGGGCACTGCCCATTCCTGGGCGGGTCGGTTCGCTGGCGGGGTAATCGCCTCTCCTGGGCCGTCCCGCTGTGCCGCTGCGGGGTCTGGCCCTCCGGGGCCGTACCCTGGGACGGTTCGGGGGTGGGGGCCTGTTCCGTGGGGGCGGTGTTCTCCCGGCGCTTCTCCGCCGCCCGCTTCTCTCGCTGGCGCTGGAACAGCTTTCGCCCCTGGCGTACCGCCGTTTTTGTGCCGGACACGGCCACATTCGCCGTATCATGGGCCAGATCGTCGGCGGCAAACTCCACCTTGTCCTCGGCGTACTCGCTGGGGGTGGCCTGCCGGTCGTCCATCAGCGCCGCAGCGTTCCGTTTGGAGCGGATAAAGGCGTTTTTCATGCGCTGGCCTACAACGGCGGACTTGTCCAGCACTTTAATGTCCTTACCTGTTTCACGGGTCTTGATCTTGTTCATGGCCGCTCACCCGCCCGTCTTTTCATCCAGCGGTGTTTCAGTTCGGCGGGGGCCACATAGTAGTCCCTGCGGCGTTGGCCCGTCCATTCCCGGCCCCCGGCCACACCGTCAAAGGCAAAGCCAGCGGCCCGCAAAGATGCTCCGTTCTCGGATGCCAGCGTATAGGTGACGACGCGCTCATAGCCCATATCAAACCCGATGCGGCAGCAGGCCCCGTAGAGCTTGGAACAGGCGTTGTCCGTCCCGTCCGTACAGCAGCGCAGGATTTCCAGGGTCAGCCCATCGTCCAGATACCGGGCGACGGGACGGCCACAAATGGCGACGCCGCACAAATTGTCCCCGTCATAACAGGCCACGGCGAACTTGCCGCCCACGGGCGGGATGCTGTGCCGATGATACCGGCCTACATAGTCTCTTGCGGCCCGCAGGTGGCAAGGCTTGATTTTCAATGGCATTTTCATCCCTCCAATCAAAAGGAGGACAGGCATTAAGCCTGTCCCCCCGCAAAGCGGCCCTCACCGGGCCGGGTGGTCATCAAGCGATACAGCTCCGTATTGGAGGGGAAACGGTTGACAAAGGGCACCAGGGCGGAGCCGTACTTGATAAGTCCACACCCGGCGGGGGCGTTGGTGATGTGGCCCATCTGTTCCTCGGAGATATTCAGCAGACGGGCCAGCTTCTCCCGGTCGCTTGCCGCCTGATTCAGCATGACAATAAACTCGGAGTTGGACAACATCGTACTGGCCTGAACGGAGTCCAGAAGATACTCCACGTTCTGCGTGATGGCGGTGGGGTAGGCGTTGCGCTTGCGGAACTGCCGCCACGCGGAGTTGAAAAAGGCGGCGGAAAACTCGTTCTCAAACATCACATGGAACTCGTCGATAAAGACGTGGGTGCGCTTGCCCTTCTTCCAGTTCAGGGTGACGCGGTTGAGCATGGTGTCGGTAATGACAAGGTGGCCGATGGGCTTCAACTGTTCGCCCAGGCCGTGAATATCGAACACCACCACCCGCTTGTCCAGGTCAACGGTGCTTTCATGGCCGAAAATGTCAAGGGAGCCGGTGGTGAACAGCTCCAGGGCCAGGGCGATCCCTCTCGCCTCGTTCTCCGGCTGTTCCAGCAGCATCTCCCGGAGGGCTGTCAGCGTGGGAGCAGGGCCACCATGCTTGGCGTTCTCGTACAAATCCCCCGTACAGCGGTCAATGATGGAGTTTTGCTGGGGGCCTACGCCCTTGGGGTCGATGCGCTCCACCAGGGACATGATAAACTGCGACTTCACCACGATGGGGTTGTTCTCGCCGTAGCCGTCCACCATATACATGGCGTTCAAGCGGTCTTTCCCGCCAGCGGCCACCCGGATCACGGAGCCGATATTGCCCATCGCTTCAATGAGGGGCGCGTACTCCCCCTCCGGGTCTGCGATAAGAATATCATCGTCCGTGTTGAGGATCAGGAATGCGATTTCCTCCTTGACACTGAACGACTTGCCGGAGCCGGGGACGCCCAGCCGGAACGACGACTGATTGAGCAGGTTGGCCTTGTTGCACATGATAAGGTTATGGGAAATGGCGTTCTCCCCGAAGTAGATGCCGCCCCTGTCCATGATCTCCTGCACCTTAAATGGCATGAACACGGCAAGGCTTTCGGTGGTCAGGGTGCGGAAAGCGTCGATCTTCCGGGTGCCGATGGGCAGGACGGTGTTCAGACCGTCGATCTGCTGGTACTTCAAAACGGCCAACTGGCACCGCCCGGACAGGGAGCGTATCTTTTCCGTGTCGCTGTCAAGCTGCTGTTTGCTCTCGGCGGTGATGACAAGGGTGAGGACGGCCTGCATCATCCGCTGGTCGCGGGTGGTGAGGTCGGCCAGAAATTCCTTGCTCTCCTTGCGCTGTAACTCCATGTCGTAGGGGACGATGGCGGAAAAGTTGTTGTTCTGATTCTGGCGGCGCTGCCAGTTTGTGATATTGGTTTCCACCCCCAGCAGACGGTTTTCCACCTCCCGCACGGCTTCATCCGTGGGCACGGAGAGAATGTCGATAGACAACATCATATTGCGGTTCAGGTCGGTCAGATTCGCCACGATCTCGTCCTGGATATAGTTGGCATAGTCCTTCAGGAACAGCACCCGGCAATAGCGGTCGCCCAGCTTCAGGTAGTCGCTGTGCTTCTCAATACCGTCCGGGCAGATGTAGTCCTTGAAGTCGTGGCCCTTTCGGGCCATATCCGCCATGTCGAAGTGAAAGCTGCCCTCGTCCCCGGCCCGGTAGAAGTCGTGGAGGATACGCAGCCGGTCGGCGGCGTCCAGCTCCACGCACTTGGAGCCGAGGGCGGCGAAGCGGGCGGTCAGGTCGGCCCCGATGCGGGTGAAGTAGGCGCGGGCGTCCTCAATGTCCCGCTTGTAGACGGTCACGGTGACAAGTTTTTCCTGGACGATGCCGTTGGCCCCGGTCGCCTTGTCAATGAGCATTTGGTTGTACTCCTTGCGGTACCTGTCCAGGCCGTCCCCGCGCATGGACATAAGGACAGACTGCTCAAAGTCCGCTTGGCTCTGGCGGCGGTTGCAAATGGTCAGCTTGGTAGTAGCGGCGCTGTCCAGGCCGTTCAACAGCTCCGAGTAGGCCAGGAACATGGTTTCCTTGTCCTCCCGGCTTGCCACCTTGTAATTGATGTCGGTGAAACGGTAGGTCTTGGAGAACTTGATACCCACCTTAAAAATGCCGTCCGGCCAGACACATTGAATGGGTATCACGTCCTGCACCCTGCGGGGGACGCGGTACGGCTCCCGATCCTGCCGCATGATGGTCTTGATGCTCTTAATCATGACGCTTGTATTCCTCCTTTTCCCGCTTCTCCAGGCTGGACTTCAAAATGTCGTAGTACAGCGTGGACGATTCAAAGCGGAGTTCTCGCGGTTCCAGCACCTCCGAGCGCAGCCACGCCCAAATGAATTGCTCCGCCGTCATGCCGTGGTAGGTGAAAAAGCCCAGGGCGGCAAAGGGGGCCGCGCCCACAATGCACATCCAGGACACGGTTTCTGTGCCGACATAGGGTTTCAGCAGAAAGTACAGCCCCACGGCCACGCACACCGCCAGGGCAGAAAAAACGAGCTGCCGCAGGGACAGCCCGAAAAACACACTCTCCGTGTAGTTGCGTATCTCACGGTTGATTTTGACTTCCAAAATAAGACCTCCTATCGCTCCATTCCGCTCCTTTTCCTGGGCGGTTTCTGCTGGGAGGGGTAGGGCACAATTTCTTCCTCCCCCTCTATCATGCTGAACTCCGCCCGCAGAAACGGGTGGGTTTCCCGCTTTTGATATTGACGGATCATGTCAATCGCCTGTTCTCTTGTGACGGTGCTGCCCTCCATTCGTCCGTCCTTAAACACATAAAATCGTTTCATTCCGGCCTCCTTTACAAGCCCATCATTTCACGCACAACATGGTCGGACATTTTGACGCTGCCCACCAAAATGAGCATATTAAACACCAATTCTCCGATATAGCTCCATACCATTGAAGCCGCCGCCGCGTCCGGGTCAACGGTGGGCGGGGAGCTGGCGAACACGGAGAAGATGATGCAGGCCAGCACGATGACGGCCCCCTCCAGGCAGACGGCGGCGTAGCTTTTCAAGAAACTCTTGCCCACGTTCTGGCTGGGTTCCCCGGCAAAACTGGACAGGGGGATGGGGGCCAGCGCAGCATACATATACATCTTAAAAAACCGCCCGTAGACGCTCAAAATCATGACAAAGGACAGCACCCAAATGAACAGCCCGCCGATCAGCGTCACAGCCCATAGGGGGATACTCTCAAAAAAGCCGCAGTCCTCAATGGCCGTCACGATCTCGTCCGGCAGGACGGTGGAGTTGGGAGCGCCGAAGCCCGCCGAGTTCATAATGGTGGACACTACGCCCTGGATGATACTCAACAGGGCCAGCATCAGCTCCATGCCGTGGGTGATAAGGGCTTTTGCCAGCGCAAAGCGGACGAACAGCTTTAGCGCGTGTTCCGGCTTTTTGACCTCTACAAAGCTGCCGCAGGTCTTGACCACACCCACCACAAAGAACAGCACCAACAGGGCATAGCCGATGGCTTGGAGCGCCCCGTGGATGTCTGACACCACATTCCAGATCGCGCCGCCCTTGAAGTCCTGGGGCGACTGCGTAATGAGCTGCCATATCTCGCTCAACTTGCCGTTCCAGACCTCCAGCGCATTCTCTAAATTCTGGACTACCCAATTATCCGACACGCAAAGCACCTCCTTTTTAGGGGCAGGCCCATCCTGTGAGCCTGCCCCCGTGTCAGTGGATAATGAGTGCTTACGCGCCGGTGATAAGGGTCAAAATCTCCTTGGCGAAAGTTATAATTACGCCGCCCGCCAGGGTCAGGAAGCCGTTAGACCGCTGGGACGGGTCGTGGCTCTGGAGGGAGAGGCCCACCTGGACGATGCCCCAGCCCAGCAGGATCAGGCCCACGGCGCGGATCAGGCCGAAGATGAACGTGGACAGGTTGTTGATAACGGTGAGAGGGTCGCCGCCAGCGGCGGGGGCGGCGAGGGCCGTCATGGTGCAGCAACCCATCAGGGCCACGGTCGCCACCAGGGAGCAGTAGTAGCGGAAGCCCTTTTTTACCTTGTCGGGCGTAGGCAGACGGTTCCCGGTGTTCTTCTCGTTCTTCTTGAAAATGTTCATTGTGTGTTACCTCCATGATTGATGATATATTCCTCCAATTCTTCCTCGGTAAGAAGAATGAAGTGGTGTTGTCCGGCGTCCTGTTCATCCGCTTTCGCCGCCTGCTTCAGCAGTTCCTCGTCAAATTGGATGGACGCGATGCTGTGGGTGTCCTCGCCGTGCCGGTACGGTTCGGCCCCGCCGTCTGTGGTCAGCTTCACATTGGGGTGTTTCAGAATGTCGTACTTGAAATCCTGAATGGGCCGCTCCCCGCGAATAAAAAGAAGTGCGTACTGGTTGTCCAGCATACGCACTTCATCCGGCATAAGCAATTCGCGGCCCGCTAACTGCCAGTTGGTGGAGTAGCTGCCGCTCCGCCCCCTGGACTGTCCGTAGGTGTTCGTGTCGATGGTTTCCTTGCCCAGCAGCTTGGAAACGTACTCATGGGTCGCCTGCTCATTTCCGCCGAGATAGATAAACTCATCACAGTTGCCCACAATGCTCTCCCACCGTTTCTCAAAGAGGGCTTTGAGCTGGGCGAGGTTCTGGATGATGATGCTTACGGAGATCTCCCGGCTCCGCATGGTTGCCAGCAGCTTGTCAAATTCATCAGGCAAGGCAACATTCGCAAATTCGTCCATGACAAAATGGACGTGGACGGGCAATCTGCCGCCGTGTACCACGTCCGCCTGATAGTAAAGCTGCTGAAATAGCTGGGTGTAGAGCATACCCACGATGAAGTTAAAGCTGGAGTCATTGTCGGGAATAACGGCAAAGATGGCCGTCTTTCTCTCGCCCAGGCTCCATAGCTCCATCTCGTCCGTCTGCGTCATACCGGCCAGCGATTCCAGGTTGAACTTTTCCAGCCGGGACACCAGCGTAATTTGGATGGATTTCAGGGTCTTGCCGCTGCCGGAGCGGTAATTGCGATAATATTTCAGGGCGATATGCTCCGGGTTCCGCATTTCCAGACGGTCAAACAGTTCATCCAGCGGAGATTGAAACTCGTCGTTGTCCTCCCGGACTTCCCCGGCCCGTATCATTTCCATGACCATGGGGAAGTTCTGTTCATCGGGCGGGGCCTCATAGTGGAGATAGAACACCAGCGCCAGCAGGAGCATTTGCGCCGCCTGATCCCAAAAGGGGTCTTGGCTTTGGCTACCCTTGGGCGTGGTGTTCTTGAACAGGTTCGTCACCAGCCGCTGGATGTCGTTGTCGCTGCGGAGATAGACAAACGGGTTATAGCAGTAGCTTTTTTCCATGTTGATAAGGTCGATCACCTTAATGTCGTACCCCTTGGCTTTCAACAGGTTCCCGGTATCCCGCAGCAGTTCGCCCTTGGGATCGAGGCAAACAAAGCTGGTGTTGGCGTTCATAATGTTGGGCTTTGCAAAAAATCTCGTCTTGCCCGCGCCGGAACCGCCGCACACCAAAATATTGAGGTTGCGCCGGTGTTTGCGTCCATCCAGCCCTATGGCGACATTCTGCGTCAGTATCTTGTTCTCGGTCACTTTCCTGTCGGCGTACTTCTTCCTGACGGCCTGGGCGCTGCCCCACTTGGCGGAGCCATGTTCCTCCCGCCTGCGGTAGTTGCGGTCGGTGGAGAGGTAGATACCGATACCCAGCCCGTAGCACAGCAGAAAAATGAGGACAGTTTTTAGGCTGTCCCCGCACAGTACGATGTGGAACGGGTCGTTCAGCGCCGCCCCGCCGTACTGCACCAGCCCCAGCAGACCGCCGCCCACATAGGGGGCCAGCAGCAGGGCCAGCCAGACCACGGGGATGATACCGCAGGCGTAGAGGGTCAGGTGGGTCTTGGAAAACTTATCTTGCCTCACGGTCAGCCCTCCTTTTCTGGCGCTTGGTGGGGGCGTCTATCACTTTGAGGATAAGGCCGTCCAAATCCTCGGTGGGCTTGCCGTCCCGGAGGGCGTCGTTGCGGAAGTCGGTCAGGCCCCGCACCATAAGCCGCTGTTCGTAGTCGTTCAGCGTGACCACACGTTTTTCATCACGCATAGAGCGCCCTCCTTACCTCGCGCCGCCGTCCCGGTTTTTCTGCGCTTTCTCCTGGGCCTGGAACAGCCGGTTCATGTCGGCGGTGATGCTGCCAGCCACGTCCCGCATGACGCCCACCTCGGCCCGGAGCGCCTTGGCGTCCATCATGGCGTAGCTCTCCGGCAGGCGGTCAAAGGAAAAGCCCTCCACCGATACGCCGTTGCGCTTGCACAGCATATAGGCCACGCTGTACGCCGTGAAGTCGGGGCTTTCACAGGTGATGCCGCCCTTGTCCATGTGGGCGCGGGCCAACTCCTGGGCCAGCCCCCGGAAGATGGTGGGGGCGTCCAGCCCTTGCCGCACATAGATCACGTTGCTCTCGGCGTGATAGGCCACGTTGACGCCCTCCGGCAATTCACTGGAGATGGCGAAACGGCAGGGGGCGTTGTTCATCAGGGCTTTCAGCAGAAGCCGCTCATCACGGGCCACGGCGGGGGCGGGCCGCTGTTCGGCCCTGGTCTGAGAAATGTCAAAGACCTTCTTGACATTGTAAGACACGCCCCTGCTGCCATCGTCCTTTTTGTACTCCTTGCCCGGTTCCAGGATGGTGATGGCGTCCTGGCCTCGCTTCACATACACGCCGTCAGCCTTCCAGGTGTCAAAGTCGGCCAGCTTGGTGGCCTCCGGGCATTGGGAGGCGATCAGAATGGCGTTGCTCACGGAGTAGAGGTCAAAGCGGGCCTGCACGTCCAGATAGCCTTGGAACACGCCGCCGTCACCACTCATATCGGTGGCATAGCGGTCAATCATCTCATAGACGCTTTCCCGCTCCGCTTGCTTTTTTGCTGCCCATGCGTCCTTATCAAAGGGCGTTTCCTCCTGCTGGGCGGGCTGCTCGGTAAACAGATCATCATAGTTCGGCATCGTTATCGCTCCTTTAATCGTTTGGGTTTATATTTTCGTGGGGCCTTGTGTTTCGGCCCCTTGGTGGGCTTGGACTGCTCCTTGCCCTTTGCCGCCTTTTCTCTCTGCTCCGTCGTGATTTCCTTCAGCTCCTGCCGGACGGAGGGGCGGGAACGCTCCTGCGGATCAGAAGTACCCGGTGCGGTTGGCTCTTTGGGCTTTGAGGTAGGCCCGGACTGACGGGATTTCTCGTTCCGGGCTTCGGTGGGGTTTTCGGTCTGTCCTTTCTCCCTGGTGGGAGGGCCACCCAGCACCGCCTCCAAAAACTCGTCCTTGTCCTGTTCGGGGGCGGTGCGCTCCGGGACAGGCAGTTCTTCCCCCGGCTCCGGGGCCGGGGAGAACATGGCGTCCAGCAGCTCGTCCACCTCCTGCTCGGTCATCGGCTCCGCCGCCGCTGGCGGTTCCGGGGCGTCGCTCTGCTGCTCCTGTCGGCTCCGCTCGATCTCGCTCCTGACCTCGGCCATATCCACCGCAGCCAGGTTAAACCGCTCAAAAATGCGGTTAATTTTGCTGGCGTCCTCGGCCCGCACCATAATGTCGGTCAGACCGTCCGTGGCGTCCCGGTCTTTCAGGACGCAGTAGAGGACGCCGTACTTCTTGGCCTCCCGGCAAAAAAGCTGAAGGTCGCTGTCCTTCACGGCGAATACCTTCAACTCCTTACCGCTGCGGAGCATATTGGTCAGCCGGGTCTTGCCCTTGGTTTTCTTCTGCTCCCGCAGAATGGCGTACAAGAGGATGGCAAGCTGCTTGGCACCCTCACCGGCCAGCTTCACCGCCACCTCACCTGTTTCCAGGGACAGCCTCACGACCTGCTCTGCCGCGTCGCCTGAATAGCTCATGCTGTGTCAGCTCCTTTCTTTCAGTTTCCTTTTGCTCTACCAGCCGCTCCAGGTTTTCCCTGACCTGCCCGGAACGCTGGGCGATGCCGTCACATAAGACCACCTCCTTTCGCAGCGCCTTTAGACGGCTGGATATGGCGCTGATCTTGCCCTTTGCCTCGTCAACAGCTATGGGGTCGCCCTGCCGGTCAAGCCGCCGCAGTTCCTTACGGAGTCCCTGCCGCTGGGCGGTCAGGGCGTCCACTTCCGCCGACGCCGTTTCCCGGTGGGCGGTCAGCTCCCCGATGGTGCTGATGTGGTGTTTCCCCAAAAACCGGGTTTCCGCGTCCAGCCTGTCCAGCTTGGCGATGTCCTCCCGCAACAAAAAAGACACCCGCTTGACGGATGCCGGTCGTTTGACGATGATGTGCAATTCATAGCAGTAACGGAAGTACAGCGCCCGCAGGCCGGTGACTTTCTTCCGGGGCTTTCCCCGCACCCGGTAACGCCGAGGCGAACGATGCACCACCTCCGGGAATGGCACTTGCTTTTGGAGGTTGTGGAGAATACGTTCCTTGATCTCGTCCAGCGTATAGCCTTCGCCCAGCTTGTGGAAACGGAAGTACCCGCCAGCGTCGGGCGGTTTCAGCGCCGGGTATTTCAAGGGCTTGCCGCCTTTGCCCCTTATTTTGAGCTGGTAGCCCATCTCGCCCATCACCCGCATGAAGTCGCGCTCAGTGGTGGAGGCGAGGATGGCCCGGTCAATGTCGGCCCGGATGGTGCCCCGGTGGGTGGGCTTGCCGTTCTGCTCGGCCTGCCATTCGGCGTAGTGCTTGGCCCGCCCGCCGGGATGCTCTATCACGGAAATGGCGTACTCCCGGCAAAGCCGGTCTGACACCTCCCGCATACGGGCATAGTCGGCGGGGGAATTGTAGAATTTATAGCCGTCCACACAGGACACAGAATTGATGACGAAGTGATTATGATAATGGCCGGTGTTACAGTGGGTCGCCACCACCACCTCAAAGCGGTCGCCCCAAAGCTCCTGGGCCAGCTTGACGCCGATCTCATGGGCGGTTTCCGCTGTCACCTCCCCGGCATTAAAGGATTGATACCCGTGGTAGCAGGTGCGGCCACCGAGATTTTTCCAGTTCCTTTTTGTATCCATAAACTCCTGCGCCGCTGTCTGCTCACTTCTGAGGTTGATGCAGGACACATAAGAACGGCGTTCCGTTTTCATATCATCGGCGGCATACTCCACCACATTATCAATGGCATGGAGGGACGCCAGTTCCTCATAGCTGGCCTCGGTGGTCTTTTCCGGGTTCCGGGCATAGTTTATCACCCTGTCCACGCGCCCCTTGATGGGCCAGATAGAGGTCACGGCCATTTAGGTATCACCGTAGGCGGAGATAACCGTTTTAGCCGCTGCGTCCACATTCTCCAAAACCTTCCTCATCTGCGGAACGTCCATCAGACCGATGGCGTTGGCCCGCTTCAAAAGCTGATCCAGGTTATAGCCCACCCGCTTCAACTCCCGCAGAAGCAGCAGAGTATCGGCGGAGGGGGCCTCTTTCACTTCCACGCCGTTCAGCACGGCGCGGGAGAAGCCCTCGCGGGAATAGTTCGTTTTCCGGGCCTTCTTGGTGAGGGCGTCCAGCTCGGCCCTGGTAAAACGTATCTTCATTTCAAGCGTTCGTTTCAAAAAACATCATCCTTTCTAAATGCGGGGTCATAGGGGCGGCAAGCCCCTGTCAAGCTGAATTGTGGCCCCACAATTCGTTGCTTGTTAAGACAATACCGCCCTCTGCGCCTGCGGCGCGGGAGAACGGTCGGGATAGGTTCAAGCCCGGTCGGATTCCCCCCTGGCGGGGCGGGCCGCAAGCCAGAACTCCCGCTTGACCTGCATATATTCGTCATAGGCAAGCTGGCGGTTGATGCGGTCAAGCCACGCCCACTCCGCTGGGGAAACACGACGGGCGGGTTTGGGAGGGGGCCTGTTCTGCGGCGGTTTGCCCTGCATAGAAAAAACACCTCCTTTTTTCAGCGGGTGACGGCAAATAACGGCTTTTTTGCCGTCACGGTTGTTTAAGGTCAAAATGAGTGACGGCACTTTTGGCCGTTTTTGCCGTCACATGAAGTTATCCAGGAAGCCCATGATGGTATCGTCCATCCCATCGTCGCCCTCCGGCTCCGCCCGCACAGGCTGAACAGGGGCTTGGAGCAGAGCGGCGGCGAGTTCTTCCCGGAAGATACTGCGTATCATGCCCTGGACGCGGTTGGCCCGGTCTGCGTGATTGATGATTGTCAGCACGGCCTTGTTCATGGACGCCGGGTTTAGCCCTTGCAGGTACTCCCACGCTTGCCTGTCCTCCGGGCGGTCAAGGTCAAAGCGGAGGGTCATCTTTTTACGTTGCATGGGCACCGCCACCCTTGCGGAGCGCCATCTCGCACAGGTACTCGTAGCCCTTGGCCGTGGCGCAAATGTCCTCGTAGATGGTCACGCGGTCGGCGTCGTACTCCCCGAAGTTGCGGATCAGGCAGCTCCCGCCGCCCAACACATGGAGGCGCATGAGGGCCGGGTTGTACTCACGCTCCCGTAAAATGCGGAAAATCTCACGCACATACCCTGCGGCGGTTTCCCGGATGGTGTTCAGGTAGTCCTCCTGGATGTCCGCCGTTCCAAACCGCAGCACCCGGTTGATGATGGAGTCATCCACCGTGGCGTGGTGGGTTCGCATGACGTTCTCCCGGACGGCCAGCATACATTGGTGGGTGCCGTACTTCTCCGTAAACATTCGGTCAGCGGCGGGCCTGCGGTCGTTGATGAACATGATATTCATGGTGCCGTTGCCAATGTCGCACAGCATATTCACGCCCTGAAAGTCCCTGATCTGGCCCGCCACCGCCGCGAAGCCCTGGGGGAACACATCGGCCCCGGCGATCTCCACCCGGTAGACTTTCCCTCGAAACGTGAAGCACACATCCCGGCTCCGCATAAGGTAGGCTTTGAAGTCCTCCCGCTGCTGGCTCACCCAGGTGAGGGGCAGGCCCACGGCGAGGCGCACCGTGGCATCGGTCAGCCCATGCACATTCAGCTCACGGGCGATAGCCGCCAGGGTGAGGATATAATAGTCGTCGTCCCCGGTCTTGTCGGCGGTAAACTCCTTGTGGCCCGTCCCAATCAGGTAGTACCGCCCGCCGTACACCAGCAGCTCGTCCTTGAATACCGGCTCGGTGTCATGGGCGGTCAGCCCTGCGGGGAAACAGCAGTTTGCGGTCTTGATGTTGCCATAGCCGTTGTCGATGCCGATGATCTTCATGCCCTGATACTCTTTCACCGGCTCCATTCCTCCTTTCGCTGTGTCAGCCCCAGCTTCCGCTGAAGCAGGTCGTTTACATCCTTGCCGTAGGGCGGGGGCCTGTCCAGCACCGTGTACTTGTCCCCCAGGCCCTCCATGATGCCCGCCGCCGCTTCCCGGCCCACCTCGTCATTGTCCAGGTGGAGATAGAGCGTGTTGGTGCAGGGGTGGTCTTGGAGGTACTGGCTGAGAGCCAGGGGAATGACAAACTCCTGTTTCCGCTTGAACACCCCGCCCAGGGAGAGTAGAGCGTCCTGCCGCCAGTCCCGGCCATTCATTTTCAGCAAAGTAGCGTAGCTCAACAGGTCGATGGCCGATTCAAACAGGTGGACGCCGGGGGCGCTGGGGTTCTCTGCGACACAAAACGAATACCGCTTGTCGCTGCCGGGGGCCTCGCCCTTGAAGTCTCCCACGGTGCCGCGCAAGGCGGCGTACTTGGGCTGGCCTTTCAGGTCACGGCCCACGAACACGCAGTTGTGATAGGGCAGGCTTTCGTACAAGCGCCAGGTCTGGATGCAGTAGTCGATCACGTCATAGTCGATGCCCCGCCCGTGGAGATAGCTGACCATGTGGGTGGCGCACCGGCTGGACTTGGGGAGGGACAGCACCCTGGGTTCCTGCTTTTTCGGCTGGGCCTGGGGCACATGGGGCAAGGGAGAAAAGTTCTGCCCCGCAAGGGCCTCCACCGCCTGGGTAAACGAAAAGCCCTGGACTTTAATGAGATAGTCCAGGGCCGTCTTGCCGCCGATTCCACGGGAAAACCAATTCCATTTGCCGTTGCTGATTTTCAGACTGTCATGCTCACGGGTGCAGTAGGTGTTCCCGCTGACGTGTACCAGCTCATGGGGGTCGTACCGTTGGAGGTAGGTCAGCAGGTCAAGCTCCTTGGCCTGGGTGATCTGTTCCGGCGTGACGTAGCCCATCTACCGTCCCTCCCGCTGGCCCGGAGGCCAAAGCCGGTGTCGCTGCCGGTCGTGCAGCTTGGTACACAGTTCCTCACCTGTCATGGTGCATCAACTCCTTTTGAAAATAGTAATAGCCGGGGGACTTTCGGATTGAAAATCTTCCCGGCTATGTACGATTCCTGTTGTATTAGGACGAAAATAATGGTATAATGCGGCAAACTCAAAACTTTGTATGGAGGTGCCGCATGGCAGATCGTGAACATATCCCCGCCGCAAAAAAGGCGGTGTACCTGGACAAGCAGACATTCGCCACCATTATGTGCATGATCCCCGCAGGGAAACTCACCACCGAGGAGGCCATCTGTGAGATGTGGGCCAAACGGAAAGGGGCAGACACCTGTGAGATTAAAGATGGCGGCATTATGCCCTTTGACAAGCAGATGTTTTGGACGCCCGCCGATATTCAGCGTGTAGACTTTATCTCTGATCTCAAGTCATATCGAAAAGTTGAGCATAATTTGGAAGATTTAATCCCTTATTGGCGTATAATCTCGCTCAAAGGCACCCTGATAGACTTTGGCCGCTATTTTGACAAGGAAACGCAGAAAGAACTATTGGAACAAGAGGGCCATGTCATCGTTCAGGCCAATCCCAACAGGCGTGTGTACCGGGTAGAGAACTACAAAGCGGCGCTCTTTGATCTGAATAAGCTGATTATCAATGAATAAATCTGCTATTAAATGAAACGAATGCGTACTATTACACTGTTGGGGGAGATTTATAATGGTATCATCTATGAGAAATACTTGCGTAGAGCAATGGCGGCTATGTGAGCTTACAAATATACTTGATTCCATTGAAGATGACATAGCTTCTGCCATATCTGACAAACAAATAAAGACCGGAAATGATTATTGCAATATTGTACTTCGTTCCACAGGAAAAGCTATTGTCAGTATGCGAGAAATCATTTGCCTTGTGTCTTGTGGTTATCCAGATGGGGCATTATCTATTTCAAGAAATCTTTATGAACAACTTATTATATTAGCTTTTTTGAGGGAAAGCATCGGGATAGGAAATTTCAAGATTACGTTGAAGATTATTGTATAGATTATGATATACAACGCTGTAACGCATTGATATACGAATGCAAGAATTGTTTTCAAAATCCAGAGCGGCTTACAGAGCTAACACAAGAATTGACAAGAATAAAAAGTTCAGCGCACAAATCGACTGACCGGGGGACATATTGGTGGGCTGGCTACTCCAGCTTTTCTAACCTCACCAAAGCAGTAATTAGGTCAATGCAGGAACAAAATGTTCAGTTTTTCCTTCATAGACTGCATTTGCATTATAAAAGAGCGTGTGTAGCTCTACACGCAAGTTGTATCGGAAATACTTTGCGGTTAGGGGGAAATCCCGATTTTGCAGGAATTGATACTACACCATCAGAAAAAGGCCATGCGCTTCCACTTTGGTTTGCAACAGTATCGTTAGGCTATATTCTTGGTGTAGCATTTTCAGTTCTTGAATTAGACTATGAAAATTACGAAAAATCGCTAAATGAACTGTCATCGTTTTATGACAGTAAAGAACGGGACTGATCGGAAAGTGCCCTATTACATAAAAGCTAACAACAACTTTTTATGCTCCATCTTTCTTTATGAATTTTTTGTTCCCGGTTATGTAGAGGGGCGGCGCTGGCTGACTGCCAGCACCGCCCTTTATCACAGGATGCCAGCTTTTCTGAGGTAGCCCACGCTATCATAGCAGCCCCGGAAATATGCCGCCTCCATTTCAATTTCTGTGCGCTGGTTCCGCAAGCTGGCGATCTCAATTACCGCCGCGCACTCATCCTCGGTCAGCGCCGATACCGTTTCCCGGTCGAACAGTCCCATCACCCTGGGATACTGCTCATAGATTGCGTTGATGCGCTCTTGGATGGCACGAGAGTTTTCATCCACCTTTGGCAGCTTTGCGGCAATCATACTCAAATACTCCCGGAAGTCTACACCTTGGGCCTCCGCAAAGGCTTCAAAATTAAATCGCTTACTCATGACGATTCCCTCCTTCAAGCGTTGGCCTTATTATATGCCACTATACCTGTCAGCTCAAATGTGCGAATTATTTTTCTGCTGTCTGAACTATATCCGTATTCTACGGTTACAGATTATTATAATATTCCTCCACAATGATTACAATAGGCATGATAAAAACTTGTTGCAGTGGAGGGGCCTCATGGAGCGGGAACTTGATTACAAGGCAATCGGAAAACGGGTCAAGATCGCCCGGATCAAAGCCGATATGAAGCAGGAACACGTTGCGGAAAAATCGGGGCTGTCTCCTACCCACATCAGCAACATTGAAACCGGCACAACAAAGGCCAGCCTGTCGGCCATCGTTAGCGTAGCCAACGCCATCGGCGTCACTGTTGATGACCTTCTCTGCGACAGCCTGATACACGCAAGGCCGCAGTTTGAACAGGACATTGCCGAGCTAATTGAGGACTGCGACGATTATGAAATCCGCATGGTGAAAGATATAACTGAGGCGCTGATCGCCACCCTTCGGCGGGACGCTCATCTGCGGCAATAATACTGTGAACTATGTACGGGGGCAAGTGTGTAACTTACCCCCGTATTTTTACTCACCGATCCCGGTCGGGGCCGTCCCGGTCAGGGGCCGGTTCGCCAGCTTCGTCCCCCACATCCCCGTCCACGATCTCATTCTCCTGTTTGTCCATATTCAGCAGAATGTTCAGTTCATCCAGGCGGGCCGATTTTGTTTTCAGCTCGTCCTCCTGGGGAAACGGCTTCTCAACCTCTACCTTTGCGCTGGCAAGCTGGGTTTCGTAGGTGGTCAGGTCGTCTTGGGCAGATTTCAGGTGATTATCAAAGTTACTGAGCAGATTGTCAAGCCGCTGGATATTGCCGTAAACATCTTGGCCCAGGGCCACGCTATCGGCGTTGACGCCTGCCAGCCTTACCGTGTACTCCTTATAAAACGGACTAAAGAAAAGTTCCATCTGAAAGCCCCGGTACTCGCCCAGGGGGATGACGGCGTTATCGTCTGTCAGGGTTTTGCGGGCGACGAGGATGGCGCTGCCCGCCGCCTTTTTTTCAGTGTAGGTTACGCCCCCCACCACCATGGGGGAAAAGCCGTCCTTATTGGGATGGGTATTTGCGTCCCGGATAGCAATATTCTCCTGTGCGCTCTTGATCTCTGCCTTGGCGATAGCGATCCGCCGGGGGAAATATTTGATGATGCTGTCCTCCAGGGAATACTTCTGGCTCAAATGGTTAGCTTTCAGCAGTTTCAGCCGCTGAACATCAATGTCTAAATCCATCTTCTCCTTGATTCGCTCGTCACCGGCGCAGAGGGCCTTGATTTCGGCGTAGGACAGGGCGGTTTCGTCAATGTCCTCGACGGAGCGAGCCGGGGATTTGCTGGTCATGATCTGGCCGATGAATTTCTGCTTGCTCTCCACCAACTGGTAGAGGTAGCTGTCAAAAGTGTCCTCGGTGACGTAGGTGTAAATGTCCACCTCGTCGTTCTCGTTCTTTTGGCGGATGATGCGCCCCTCCCGCTGTTGGAGGTCGCTGGGCCTCCACGGGCAATCCAAATGGTGGAGCGCAATCAACTTGTGCTGGACGTTGGTGCCCGCCCCCATCTTCTGTGTGGAGCCGATCAGCACCCGTATCTGGCCGGAACGGACTTTGCCGAACAGTTCTTTTTTCTTGGCCTCTGTGTTAGCAGAATGGACATAGGCTATTTCTTCAGCCGGTATGCCCTTGGCGATCAGCTTTTCACACAGGTCATCGTACAAGTTTTGAAACGACGCCATTTCAAAAACGCCTGGTTCAGTTTCCACCATTTCAATGGGCCGTTCCTTTCCGGGGGTAGACAGGTCGCAGAATATCATTTGCGCGGAACGCTGATCGGCTGTGCGCTGCCATATCTCAAAGACATTTTCGGCGCAGGCGTTGACTTTGCTGGTTTCGCTGTCGGGGAGCAAAGGGTTGGTGAGCCGCTGGTCAAGGGCCAGCTTGCGTCCATCGTTGGTGATAAGCAGCATATTGTCCTGGTCGCTCCTTACCTCCCTGTTGCGTACCTTTTCAGCCCGTTCCGCCAGCGCCGCCACCATCTGCCTTTGCAATTCAGAGGGTTTCAGGGAGATCGTGTGATAGACGGCCTTGGGAACAGGAAGATTCAGCATATCCGCCGTCTGGATGTCCGCCACTTCCTTGAACATAGCCATCAGCTCCGGGAGGTTGTGGAACCTGGCAAACCGGGTCTTGGCCCGGTAGCCGGTGCCCTCCGGGGCCAGCTCTATGGCGGTGACGGTTTCCCCAAACGTGGACGCCCATGCGTCAAAGTGCAAAAGACCTTGACGGCGAAGCGTTTCATACTGCAAATACTTCTGCATGGTGTAAAGCTCTACCATCGTGTTGCTGATAGGCGTGCCTGTGGCAAAAATAACGCCCCGGCCCTCGGTCAGCTCGTCCAGATAGCGGCACTTCATATACAGGTCGCTGGACTTCTGCGCCTCCGTCTGACTGATGCCGCCCACGTTCCGCATTTTGGAAAATGAGGCGAGGTTTTTATAATAATGTGCCTCGTCAATGAAGATGCGGTCAACGCCCAATTCCTCAAACGTAACCACATCATCTTTCCGGCTTTGGTCGTTTAGTTTATTTAGCTTCTCTTTCAGGCTTTTCTTGGTACGCTCCAACTGCTTGATAGAGAAACGTTCCCCCTTTTGCGCTTTCAGCTCGGAGATACCCTGAGTAATCTCGTCCGACTGTTGTTCCAGCATAAACCATTGGCGCTCCACGCTCACCGGGATTTTCTCAAACTGCGAGTGCCCAATGATGATGGCGTCATAGTCCCCGGTGGCAATTCGGCCACAAAACCGTTTTCGGTTCTTGGTTTCAAAGTCTTTCTTGGTTGCCACCAGGATATTAGCGGAGGGATAGAGCTGCAAATACTCCGCCGCCCACTGTTCCGTCAGGTGGTTGGGCACCACGAACAGGCTCTTTTGGCAAAGGCCCAGGCGCTTACTCTCCTGCGCCGCCGCTGCCATCTCCCACGTTTTCCCGGCCCCCACCACATGACCTAACAGGGTGTTGCCGCCGTAGAGGATGCGGGCGATGGCGTCCCGCTGGTGCTTGCGTAGCGTGATCTCCGGGTTCATGCCCACAAAACTGATGTGGCTTCCATCGTACTCGCGGGGCCGCAAGCTATTGAATTGCACATTATAGAGCGTTGTCAGCCGTTCTCTCCGGGCCGGGTCTTTCCATATCCAGTCCTGGAACGCCTGCTTGATAAGCTCCTGCTTGCCCTGGGCGATGGCGGTTTCTTTCTTGTTCAGCACAGCGATTTTCTTTCCGTCCCTGTCCTGAACATAGTCAAGAATCCGCACATCCCGCAGATTCAGGGTGTCCTCGATGATCTTGTAGGCATTGATGCGGGTGGTGCCGTAGGTGCTGTCGGCCTTGACGTTCACCCGGTCAACACTTTTTCCCTCCACGTTCCAAGCCCCCGTATACCGAGAAAAATGGACGTGAATTTTTTCCTGACAATTAGCGGACGTGTCCAGCAGTTCAAAAACAAACTGCTCCACCACGTCCGGGGGAAGCCAGGTGGAGCCGAGCCGCACGGAAATCTCGCTGGCGTTTAGATCTGTCGGCTGTACCTGTTCCAGCGCCTCCACATTGACTTGAAATGCCGAGTCGGTTTCTGCCGCCCGTTTTGCGTCGGCCAACTTCTCCCGCACGTTGCCGGAGAGGTATTCGTCAGCGGTCTGCCAGCCCTTGTACCAATCCGTGCCGCCGTCCTCAATATCAAAGGGGCCGGTGTTGGGGTCTTTGAAAATGACGCCCTTCAAGTCCTCCACGACCTGGGGTATCTTATCCCCACCGCCCATCAGGGAGGCCATAAAGCCTAAATCCACACACGCCCTTTCAGCCAGTGACACAGCCAGGGCCTCGGAGGACGTGTCCACGCTGGTGATAACAGTTTTCTGCTTGATGGTGCGCTTGGTGAACATATCCGCCTTGCGGACAAAGTTGCGCTCGTCGTCCAGCACTTCCAGGGAGGCCAGCAGGAAATAGGCGCTGTCCATCCTGAACGCAATGCTGTTGCCACGGGAGTTGATGCGCCCATACTTCTCCACATAGGCGTCATAGAGGTCGTTCAGCTTCTTTTGTTCGGCCTGAATATCCTCGGCGGGCCAGTCCTCGGTCTGATAGTCAATGAGCGTCCGCACACAGTCCCGGATTTCAATAAGGCCCTTGATGCGGTTTGCCGCTGTGACGGACACCTCCACCGGGTTCATCCGGCTGTTTTCCCGGTAGTAGATTTCGCCGTCCACTACGGTATAGCTGAAATTCCGTACATTCGGGTCGGCGGGGATGGATTTGTCCTCGCTCTCCGCCTCCGGGTCGTCCAGCACATACTCGGTGATGGTGCCCTGGACATTCTGGATAGCGGCGGTGAGCTGCTCCCCCAGGTCTTGCCCCTCACGGGGCAGGCAGGCGGTTTCCGGCCCGTGGGGGCCGCTGACCTCCCGCATTTCGCCCATCACCATTTCCGGGTGGTCAATGAAATACTGATTCATTTTCAGCCCGTTTTCATCGGTGTTCAGGTGTACCCAATCCGGCTCCCCGCTGGCAAGGGCCTCCCGCTTCTGCAAAAACAGGATGTCGCTGGTCACTTCCGTGCCAGCGGCATCCTTGAACGTATTGTTGGGCAGGCGGATGGCCCCCAGCAGATCGGCCCGCTGTGCGATATACTTTCGGACGTTGGGGTTCTCCTTGTCCATGGTGCCCTTGCTGGTGACAAAGGCAACGATCCCACCGGGGCGCACCTTATCCAACGTTCGGGCAAAGAAATAGTCGTGAATGAGAAAGTTGTGCTTGTCGTACCGCTTGTCCGTTACCTTGAACGCTCCAAATGGCACGTTGCCAATGGCGGCGTCAAAAAAGCTGTCCGGGAGGTCTGTTTTCTCAAACCCCTGGACAGCGATAGAAGATTTTTGATAGAGCTGCTGGGCAATCCGCCCGCTGATACCGTCCAACTCTATGCCGTAGATTTTAGAGTCGGCCAGATCATCCGGGCGCATACCGATGAAGTTGCCAATGCCGCAGGACGGCTCCAGCAGATTGCCGGTCTTGAAGCCCATGTTCTCCAATGCCTGATAGATGGAGCGGATGACCACGGGCGGGGTGTAAAATGCGGTGAGGGTGGATTCCCTGGCGGCGGCGTACTCGTCCTCGTCCAGCAGGGCTTTCAGCTCGGCGTACTTGCTGTGCCGCTCGTCAAAGCAATCGGCCAGCCCGCCCCAGCCCACATACTGCGCCAATACCGCCTGTTCCTCCGGGGTGGCAAACCGATTCTCCCGTTCCAACTTTTTCAGCAGGCGGATTGCCCGGACATTGTTGTTAAAACGTGTCCCCGGCGTCCCCGCACCGATGGCGTCATCGGTGATATGGTATTCATGCCGGTCTGCGTTGGGGACTTCGGGATGGAGGACAAAGGGGGACACCTTGGCTCTGCGCCGGGGTGTGGGCGCGGGCAGGGCTGGCCCGGTGCCGGTTTCTTTTTCAGCCGGTTCCTGGGCCTGTTTCGCCCGCTCCACCGCCAGCCATTCAGCGGTCTCCTTGTCCGCCACGGCCTTTTTGACCTGCTTCAGATAGTCCTCGGCCTGCCATTCGCTGGTAAATTCCTCCTGAACACCCTCGCCGTCCACATATATCTCATTCCGGGCGTCATCCCATACGGCATAGCCATTGTCTGTTTCAATGACGGAGAAACGCTCCTGGGGCGGTGGTGCGTTGGAGGCGATTTGCTCCACATCGGCCATGACCTGCTGAATAAAGGGGTCTGCGGCCAGCTTCTCCGGGTCAACCACTTGGCCGTCCACGATACCGTTCTCCGCAAGGGCGGCACGGACGGCGGCGGGGTCAATATCGGAAAAACCATCGGTTTCCTGCTTGGCCTTTTCGCTGGGCTGTGCGGGGAATGCGGAAATAACACGTTGGTTATTTTTCAGCGCCGCCACAATAACGTCAAAGCCCTTACTGTTCAGCTTTTTTACATAGTCCTTCAGTTTGTGGGCAGGAAAACCGCACATGGACACACGGCCATATTCGGGGATATTGCGCTTGGTCAGGGTCAGGTCAAGGGCCGTCGCCGCGCCTTTTGCGTCCTCGCCTTCAAGCCCTCCGTACAGTTCAAAGAAGTCGCCCACCTGATACAGCACCAGACTGTCGGGGTTATGCTCCTTGATGGAGTTGTAGGCGTCCCAAAACCTGCCGCTGGCAGGCCCAGGCTCCGGCTGTGGGGCGGGGCTGCTCTGCGCCGCTTCTGCCTCTTTGCGGACAGCCTCACGCAGAACGGGGACGATCTCACGGTATTTGTCGTACTGATTGAGAAAATCCAGCATACCGCCGTCACCGTCCCCAATGTCCTGACGCTCGGTGAATGTCCGCCCATCGGGCATAACAAGGGTAAATTTCACCTTGTCATAGCCTAAAAATGCGTTATATTCCGGGTCGTTGGCGTCATACCATTTCTGCCACGTCCCGTATTTTGCCATAGCAGCCGTTCTCCCAGCGACGTATTCATCGTCCGCCTGTTTCATCAGCCGGTCAAACTCCTGGAGGGAGTAGGCCGTCTTATCCTGAAATACAATGCTCTCGCTCCACTCGCAGAAGATATAGGGAAGCTCATGGGGCGGGTAAGTCGGCTCGCTGGCTTCGGCGGGGGCCACGGCAGGTTCCCGCACCAGCGGCGGGGTAGAGAACACGGGGGCGTCCTGGGTGGCGGAGATGGTCATGGTGGAAGTAGCGGCAAATTGTTCAATCCGTGCCCTCACATCCCCCGGCAGATTGTCCACATAGAATTTAACGGTTCGGTCAGGGGAGATATGGGCGACGATTTTATAGTCGCCGTCCTCCAACTCCAGACTATTCCAGACCGTGACGCCGTTGCCCATGTGCCCAAAGCCCAGGTGATAACCGGGGGTGTCAGGCCCCGCAGATTCGGCGGTGGGCGCTTCCTTCACCACCTGAAGCAGACCGTCATTCAGGGGGTTCTCCGCCAGCAGCCGGTCAAATTCCTCGCGGGGCAGTTCCTTGTTGATGATGGGAAACGCCGGGTCAAAGAGCCGGACAGTCTGATCGTCAAAGGCCAGCAGTTGGTATTCCTGCATCCCCAGGTACACCGTGGCCCCCAGGGTCAGCCGGTACTCTTTCGGCGGGGCCGGGGCCGGATTTAGCTCGTCATGCTCCGGCTCCGGCGCTGCGGCCAGGGGGCCGGGAACACTCCCCCGACGTTGATACTCCTGGTATTTTTCCTTTTCAGCCGGTGACAGGTAGCGGCCCGCCTCCACAAGCTGCCCAATGCGTTTTACCGCCTTTTTCCACGTCAGCTTGACCTCGGCCTCCGGCTTGGACAGATCACCGATGGAGATTTTCACACCACTACGGTCAAACCATGCGCGTATCTTCTTGTCTGTGGCAACCGTAAAATAAGCGGTCGATTTGTATTCTTCTTTGAGGAAAGATGTGTTTTCGGTGGAGCTATGAGCCGTTTCAAACTGCTCAAAAATACGGAATTTCCCATCGGCTATGCCGCTGCCATGCAGGAGAATAGCGTCAATGTCCTCCTGGGAAATAGCAAAAGCGGAGGACTGTTCATCCTCCGCCGCTTGGATCGCCGTTTTCTGTTCTTCCTCCGTGGGGAGGGGGGCGCTCAGTTGGCGTACACGATCTCCGCCAACGCCGCTTCCTCCGCCGCTGCCTTGATGTTGTTCATCAGACCCACCCACTTCATCTGATCGGACGCTTTCAGTTCCTCGGTCACGCCCTGTTCCCGCGCCATTTGCTCCGTCAGCCGCTCCACCATCTCGGTGGCCTGCTGGTCGATCTCCGCCAGATGGCTGTTCAGTTCCCCGGTCAGCAGCATCCCCGTGTAAATCCCGTGCCGGTGATTGGCGAGGAAACTGCGCCGCAGCATCCCATATTTTCCGACCTGCGGGGCCTCCGGCACGTCCAGGTTGGGCAGTTGATAGTCGCCCTCGGTTCTGTATGTCAGCTCCATGTTCAACGCTCCTTTCACGTTTCGTTCTGCCGTCATTATACTGCCTGTCAGGATTCCCGGCAAATGTGCGATTTTGTTTTTCTTCCTCCCAATATAAGGGCAGCACGGTGCTGGCGATCTCCCGCAGGGGCATCTCGGCTATATCGCTGGCTGCGGCCCCCAGGATAGCAAGGGTTTTCAGGGTATTAAAATCGTAGATGCGGGCAAAGTCCTCGCCGCTGAAATACTCCTGGGGGTCGATGCCGCACCGGGTCAGCATGATATAGGCCACGCTGTTCTCAAGCAGGCCCTTAAACCACACTTCGGTATTGAGATCGTCCAGTTCTTCCAGCAGACTTCCCTCTTTTACGCGGCAAAGGTCGGCGTAATAGTCGCCAAAGTTGTCCTCTACGATGATCTTTGCCGTTTCCAGCAGACAGGCGGCAAAGTCGGCTTTGTCGGAAAACTCGCCGTAGCTGTTTTCCAGCGCCTCCACCACCGGCCCCTCGTACTGCGGCCTCATCTGCCAGACGGGGACGGTGCGCCCCGCACGGCTGTTGGTGTCGGACATATCAAAGACGTGCCGCAGCTTGTAGCCCTTGTCGGTGTCCACCAGCAGAGCAATCCCCGTGGTGCCCTTGTTCACCCACCGGCCATGCTTGTTCCAGAAGTCGGTTTGGGCGCAGGCGGTGGCGTCCGGCTTTTGGGCGTAAATCAAAAGCTGGTCACGAAAGCTGTATTTGAAGTTGTGGGCAGCGGTGGTCAGGAACGCCATGTAGTTCCCACTGTTGGCAAAAATCTGGCGGGCCGTCTGTGCTGCAAGCCGGACAATGGGTTCAGGTTTCTTTGCCACGATCTATCCCTCCTTTTCCTCATAAGATTTCAGCAGCCCCTTTGTGGCGGCGGCGATTTTGGAGATACGCCCGGTGAGCTGGGCGACGGTGGCCTGTATCTCCGACTGCCGTGCCGCATAAAAGTAGCCGGTGGCGTCGCTGCAAATGGGCCAGCCGTCACAGCGCAGGCGGTTGACGGCCCGCCGCAGTTCTGTCCCCTTGACATGGAACGCGGTCTCCAACTCCTTGCTGGAGGCCGCGCTTTCTTGCCCACGACGATATTTTTTCAGGTACTCACACAGGGCTTTGTCGATGGGTGCGCCTTTCACCGGGTATCACCCTCGCCGCCCTCTTTCAGCTCCGTGCTGTACTCCTTTTCCACCTCGCAAGCCCCGATGCAGGCGTAGAGAAGTTGCCAGATCAGCTCGGAGGCTTCGCTCTCATACATCCGCATACTGACATAGGGCTTATCCCCCACACCGCGGCAGCGCCGGGAAAACCGCATACGCTTATCCATCAAGTCCTGGGCGCTGTTGCGGGTGGGTACGTCCTCGGCGGCGGCGTTGCGCTCCAGAACGGCCATCATCAGGTCAAACACGGAGGGGTGTACGTTCAATTTGACATTCGGTAACTGTGCCATAATGCTCCTACCTTTCCACGGACACGGCCTGCCGTCCACGCTGGGGGAAGTCCCAGCCGTAGACCTTGCCGATCTCGTCCCCCAGCCTGCGGGTGATTCGGGTAATATCGGCGCGGGTCGCTGTGCCGTAATACAATTTTTCTTTCAGCAGGTCAATTTGCGATTCCCGTATTCCGGGTTTGTAGGTGCGGTACAACAGCCGGTTTGTGCCGTCATGGTGGATGGCGTCACAGCGCAGGTCGCCCAGCTTGTCAACAAACCAGGTGGAATAGTCAATGCCACGGTCGCTGTAAAGGCAGTCCCGGATGTTGCCGCTGGCGATCTCCTTGTAGCCCATGCGCCGCCCGTGCCAAAGGCCCAGGTCTGCAATAATGAGAATGGGCTGGTCAAGCTGGATGTTCAGATTTACCCGCTCATCGTCCAGGTAGCCGTTGTTGATGTCATACATCAGCATCATGCGCTCGTCCTCGGTCAGCTCCGGGTACTCATCCTCTAAAAACTTCCGCCAATCCTCATAGTCCAGATCAAAGTTGCTCCAAATGCGGTGCTTCTGCTCCGTCATCGGGCATCCCCCCTGTCCGGGCGGCGGGGCTTGATGGGCTGGCCTTGCTCGTCGTAGTTCTTCGGGTCGGCGGCGGGAGTGGCCCAGCCCTGGGTGGCCCCGGCCAGCATCGCCGCCGCCTGTGCCTTGCTCACGCCCATCCCGCTGTTCAGCTCGTCCACCAGCTTCTGGCTGGTGCGTCCCTTTGTCACATAGGATGCGGAGCGGTAGCCGTCAAAGCCCCGCTCAAACATCACGATGGCCCGCTTCTCCGGCACCTTGCCGTAGCATATCAGCGGGAGCGAATTTCTGAGGGGGATCACAGAGTTGCCGTTGCGCTCCATCATCTCGGCAAACTGACAGATGTGATAGAGGTTATCCCAGCCTTTGCCCACCTCCACATGGCACTCGTCGATATACCGGCATTCCCGGTCAAGCTGCCTTCCGTCCGGGCACCTGATCCGCACCATGTCGCCGTCCGCGATCCTGAACTTTTCCTCATAGTGCGGGGTGATGAAACGGATACCCTTTTCAGCCTGTTTCATGTGGCGGTCAAGCGAGTTCTGGCGGTAGCAGTAAAGGGACAGGTTTTCTTCCTCTTTATAGGGGTTCAGCCGGATCAGGTAGGAATACTGCGCCGTGTCCGCCCGGAAACCGAACGCGAAACCGTCATCAAAACCGCTCTCCGGGTGTTCCTGGCAGAAGCCGCGCATGGCGTCCCGGCTTTTCAAAAAGCCGCCGTACTGCCCGTCGCCCACCAAGGCGTTGAGGACGCTTTCAAGCTCCTGGTGAAATTCCTCGGTGTCCATATCCCCTCGGTGGCACCGCCACGTCTGAAAAAAGCCCTTGCCGTCAGCGCCCATGTCGGCCCGCAGGTGGCCGATGTACCCGGTCTGACCCGCAATCTGCGTACTTTGGCCCTCGGTATAAAGCCGCTCCGCAGGGGTAGCGGCCTGAAACGTCAATTCCATCAATGTCACACTCCTTTTACTTGCTCAAGAAAAGACCACCATTCATCCTCCCGCACCTGGAAAGCGTCGCCTAATTGGATGGTGTCGGGGAAGTTTGTTTGGGTGGTCTTGATAGCGTATTTGTCGATCTCGGTGGCGTAGTAGCGGAGGATGGCGGCCCCCAGCTTATCCAGGGCCAGGTGTCCGCAGCTCATACCGTCATACATGGACAGCACTTCCAGCGGTTCTACGGCGATACCGGGGCAGTAAGAGAGGATGTGGGCGATCACGTCCACCGTCCAGCCGTTGCCCAGCATTTTATACGCCTGGGTGTCGCTGACTGGGAACACAAAGCCCTCCGGCACGGTCTGGAGCCGCATACACTCCCGCACCGTCAGTTTGCGAATGATATAGTAGCCGTCCATCAACTTGATGGGGTATTGCTGGCCCTTTATTGTGATCTGGCCGTCGCGGACTTCGAAAATGGGTCTGTCCAGTGTCCCGCAATACTGATAATACTGGCAGGAGGTGGTCAGGCAATTCGCCTTTTCCCTCATGGCACGGCCCCTGCGGGTCTTGCTGTTGGGCATGGTCAAGTCAACGCACTCGCCGGGAAAAATATCAGTGTAGCCTTTGGCGGTGGCCTCCGCCACCCGCAGGGCGGGACAGTCGGTGGGGACGGTATAAAGCCCGGTTTTCGCCCCGGCCCCGCCGCCGTTCCCACACAGGGTCTTGCTTTTGCCGTCCGCTGAATATACCCGGTGCCCTTGGCCCTCGGAGCCGGTGCCGCTCTCTATGGTGCCCACCCGGATGGGGAACATGGGGATATGCCCGCCGCCCATGCCCGCCGATGCTGTCAGGCAGGGGACTTTCCCTCCCACATCGAACACGCCCCAGCGGGTATGCTGGCCGTAAAGACCGCCCAGCCGGTTTACACTGACCGCTTCGGCCACACAGGTCTTGCGGTCGATGGTGTTGCCCACCATATTGCGGATACCGTCTTTGTAGTAGGTGGCCCGCAGGCATTGGGCTTTCCCATCGGCGGTGACGTTCACCGGCTCTATTGCCATAGGTGCGGGGAAGTGCCCGCCGTTCACGGCGTTCACGGCGCTGGCCCTGCTGTAATTCGCTTTCAGCGTGTAGCCCTTTTCATGGAGAGGCAGGCCGCTTTCCAGAATGTCCAACAGGATAAGGCCCCGATCCTCCGGCAGCTCCACGCTGGGGATGTTCGTCCAGTAGAGCCGCTGACGGCTTTGGGCGGACACAAGGGCGGAGTTTATCAAAATGGGTTCCACGCCCAGCTCCGCCGTGATCTGCGCCCGTATCGCCGGGGCCATGCTCTTGTTGTTCTCGTATAAATAGAAGTCCGGCCCGTACCGCTCTCTGGCGATCAGGTAGTTGCGAAACAGCTCCCAGCCCAGGCCCTCCGGCTTTGTTTCCCGGTTCCGGGTCTGCGCTATGCTCCAATGGGTGCAGGGGGAGCCGCCCAGCAGAAGTTTCATTTACTATCACGCTCCCTCAAATGAAAAACGGCATCCATTCACTGGAAGCCGTTTTTGCCGGTTTTATTTCAGATGTCCTTTTACCGGGCGTCGCCTCGGTCGTGGTGCTTGGGTTTGATGGGCTGACCCTCTTTGTCATAATTCTTCGGGTCTGCGGCGGGGACTTCCCAACCGAACATGGAGCCAGCCAGCATCGCCGCCGCCTGTGCTTTGCTCACGCCGCCACTCTCGTTACACTCATCCACAATCACAAGGGCCTCCGCCCGGTCGTGACCATATTTGTCGGTATGGTAATAGCCGCTCTCACCCTTTTTAACGATGATGATTTCGTCACCGCTGGGCAGCACAGCGTAGCACTTTTCCGGCAGGCCCGGACGCAGGGGGATCACTTTACTGTTGCTCTCTTTCATCCATTCTGCAAACTCTTGGATGTGGTAAAAACTGCCTCCAATTTCAGCGTGACAATCGTCGATATACCGGGTCATGCGGTCAAGGCTTGCGCCCTCGCTGGTGGAGATCCGCACCATATCGCCGTCCGCCACCCTGAATTTTTCCTTGCCGTCCGGGGTGATGAAGCGGACGCCCTTTTCAGCCTGTTTCATGTGCCGGTCAAGGCACTCCCGGCGGTAGGGATAGATATAAACGTGATTATCCTCTCCAGACGGAATACAGCGGATCAGGTAGGAGTAGTCCCTGGTGTCGGCCCGAAACGCATATTCAAAGCCGTTGCGGAAGCTCCCTTCCGAGTGGTCGAGGCAGTAGACGATCATCGCGGCACGGTTTTTCAGCACATGGCCGTACCGCTCGTCAAAGCGGAGCATATCAAGCACGGTGTTGAACTCCGCCTTGAACTCCGGCGTGTTTTGGGAACTCACAAAGGTTTCCCAACTGTTGAGGAAAATAGAGCCGCTGTTGTCCAGACTGCCCCACAAATAGCCCGGATTTCCGCACCGCTCACTGAGCGGCGCACACTGTTCATAGGCGTAAAGCCGTTCCGCAGGGGTCGCGGGCCGCAAAGTCATATCCATTACCGCTCACACTCCTTATCCGGCTCCTTGGACTGCCTTTCAGAAGCCCTCGCTCTCCGCTCCATCTGATACTCCAATTCCTCGCTGGCGCGGCCCAGCAAGTCTTTTTTCGCCTCCAGAGGGTCGGTGAAGTAGTGTCCCCAAAAGTAGTTGTTCCTGCCCTTGCAGGCCCAGGTCACATACATGGGGATTTTGCCATGTTCCAGTTCACCGAACACATACTCTGTATCCCCAATCTGGATGGAGTCGGTGATAGCGTAGCCCTCGTTGATCCTGTCAGCCATATCATCGTCCCTCCCTGTCCCTGGCTTTCTTTTCAGCCTGTCGAACGATTTCCAGGTAATGCTTCGCCCATTTGGGCAGCTTCTCAGGCTCAATAACGCCGAGAATATCACTCCGCTGAAAATAGGAAGTCTTGCCGGAGTACAACTCCGTGCAGTAACAGGCGGTGCCCCGGCTGTTGGGGGAAGCGCCAAAGCCCCCGGTACATAGCTGAAGCTGACTGGTGGCGCGGCGGTATTCCGGGCGCAGCACCTCCTGTTTGATGACAACGATTTTCCCATGGAGGTCGTGCTGATAGCCGATGACCTCACAGCCCTCGGCGGTAATGGGGGCGTTGGGGATGCCCTGGATTTTCGGGCCGTTCAGGTCGATGCGGGTTTTCTCCGCCTGCTCCGCCACGCGCTCTCCGAACAGCTTTACAAGTTCCGGGTAGTCATTGCTGACCATGACCTCCGTGTAGCCAGCCATCAGGCCGTTGCTCTGGCAGAAAGCGCACATATACCGTTCATCGCCAATGCCTTCCGGGTTTTCCCCCAGCACGATCTCCCGGTCGCCAATGTGAAGCGCATGGATAATGACGTAATCACCGGCCATGCGCTTTCCAGTTTCAGCGCCCATGCTCCCGCCCCCTTTCCCGGTTAGGCAGTTCCTCATAAAGCTGTAAATCGTTCTCGCAGGGGACATACAGCCGCCCGTTTTCCACACAGCGGAAAATGTCGCATTTCTTATCGGTAGACGCTGCATAGAAGCCCTCATGGGAATAGTTGAATTTGCTGGGATAGGCATACCCTTTCTTGCAGAAGCCCAATTCCACATCCAGCCGCAGCCGGGAAACGTGGATCAGGCTGTGGTGCTTGCCCGCTGGCTCAAACTGCCGCTCCGGGATAAAGTGCAGCCCGCCGTACTCAAAGGGTGTATGCTCCATAGCCGGTTCCTCCTTGTCCATAAATTTACGCCGCCCTGTGTTCTCAGACAAAGGGCGGCGTATGTAAGTGGTCGCCTTATCCGCAGGCCATCAGTTTTATCAGCAGCTCATTCACCGGGGCGGCGTCCCGGCCCTGGGCGGTCAGCTTATTTCGCCAGCCCAGCAGGTACTCCCTCAAACGCCGGTATTCCTTATCTGTCAGCGCAAGATAAACTTTCTTTTCCCGTTTGAACATTTGAAACAGCTCCTTTCACCACCATAGTACAAGAAAAAAGAAACGGTTTCAAATGTGCGAATGGATATGTAAGTGGCCCGCTATGCGGGCCACGGGGATGGTGCTTAATAGCCTGTGGTGGGCAGGCGCTTGGGGGGAGCGTAGACCTTCGTCACCCAGCGGGTGGTCGCCATGATCCACTGTCCGTTGTAGACGCCGCCCACGTCCGCCTGGTTCACAAACTGACTGCCGCCCTTGGCCCAGGACACAACGGTGCAGTCAATTTTGGGTGCTTCCACCTGCCGGAAGTTGGCGGGCACGACGCCGAACACGAACATCACTTCTGTGACGTACTCGTTGGACGCCAGCCGCAGAGACACGGGGGACGCCTCCAGCACATAATTCTGCTGGGTGTTCAGGCTGTCCGCCAGCACACGGTAGTCGGCCCCGGAGAGATTGGTCTTGTAGACGATCTTGTAGCTGCCAGCGGCGTTGTAGGTGCCGGTGGTGATCTTCGCCAGCCGTACCGCCTCCACGGGCAGGGTGTCCCTCCAATAGAAAGAGGTGAGCGCCGTGGTGGAGTTGTTGCCGATGTTGGAGAACGTGTAGCGGATGTTCTGACCGGGCATGACCTCGGCATAGCCGGTTTTCTCAATGGATACATTGGTGTAAAGGCTCTTGTTGGTCATGGCTGCTTTGACGATCTGGCCCGCGTGTTCGATCTCCACGTCAATGGGGGTCTTGTCCAGGGCGTAGAAGTCAGCGGCCTTGGATTCCACCACCTTATACCGGCCCAGGGGCAGGGGCTTGGACACGGCCACGCCGTTCTTATCGGTGCGGATGGTGTCAACAAGGTTCCCGGTACGGTAGTGATAGATTTCAAACACGGTGCCGGGGATGGGGGTGCCAGCGGGCCAGCCGTTCATGCTGTTGTAGTCGGCGCTGGTCTTGGTGATCTGGAGCTGCCCGGTGACGGCGGTGTTTTTCCAGGTGATGGTGGTGCAACCGCCGTATTCCACATAGATGGTCTTGAGCTGGGTGTCCAGGATATAGCCGTCCGCGCACTCGATCTCCCGGACGGTGTACTTGCCGTCCGCAAGCCCGCCGTCCACATAGACATACCCCTCATTGTCGCTCTCATAAACGCCCACGGGGTTGCCCTTGGCGTCGGAAAGCAGGAACTTCACGCCGTAAATTCCCTTGCCGGTCACACTGTCGATCTTGTGGATGATGGCGCTGCCGGTCTGCCGGTTGGTGATCTCCAGGGTGGCGGTGCCGCCGTCTTTTACCTCGATCTGATGGGGCTGGCTGTCCAACTGATAGCCCTTGGCCGCTTTCAGCTCCGTTACCTGATACCAGCCCTTTTCCGCTTCGGGCAGGGAAATGACGCCGGAGCGGTCGGTGGTGTAGGTGCCCACGATCTCCCCGTTGAGCTTTCGGATTTCAAACTGTACGCCGCTGATTCGCTCCCCGGTTTCCTCGTCCGTCTTGATGATGGTCAATCCGCCCACCTTCGTGTTATACACGGTGATGGTCTGCGTGTCGGTGGGGTTCACCTTGACCGTCTGCGTCTTGGTGCCCTCATCCATGACGTAACCGGGCAAAGGCTTGGTTTCCGTGATGACCAGGGTGCCTACCACGCCGGAAATGCGGATTTCACCGTTGGCATCCGTCTTGTAAAGGCCCTTGCTGGACAGATGGCCGTAGTCGTCGTCCAGGTAGGAGCCGTCCGAGTAGGTGATCTGGAACTCCACCCCGGCCAGCGGCTCCCCGGTCTGCTTGTCCAGCTTCTTCACCACGATGGTGCCCTGCTGCTTGTTATAAAAACGGAGGGTCTGGACTTCGCCGGACTTGATAAGGATGGACTTGGGCGCTCCGTCCAGCACATAGCCCTCCAACGCCTTGACCTCTCGCGCGGTGACGGTGGTGCCGGGGGTCAGGTCGTTCAGCACGATGCGGCCATTCTCATCGGTGATAAATTCGCCGTTGGAATTGCCAACGACGGCCCCGCTGCTGTCGGTGACAAGGAAAGTGACGCCTTTGAGCGGTGTGGTGGTGCCTTCGATATATTTCTCAATCACAAGGGTCGTGCTGGGGGTGTTCGTAAAGTGAAGGGTCTGCGTGTCGTTGGGATTCACCACCACCGTCTGCGTCCGGGTGGCCTCGTCGATGGTATAGCCGGGGATGGTGGCCGTTTCCGTCACCACCAGCGTCCCCACCACGCCATTGATGGTGATTTTCCCGTCCTTATCGGTGAAATACAAGCCGTTGCTGCTGATCTGTCCGTTTTCAGCCGGTACAAACTCCCCCGTGGAGGTGGTCACTTTGAACGTGACGCCCTTTAAGGGCTTGCCGGTGAGGGCGTCCCGTTTGTCGATGACCAGCGTCCCGGCCTTGGAGTTTTTCACGATGACGGTCTGCGTGTCGCCGCCCTGCCCAATGACCACATTGGTGCTGGCCCTGTCCATCACATAGCCGGTCGGGGCCTTGATTTCAGTCAGCACATAAGCGCCGGGGGCGAGGTTGGTGATCTTGATTTCCCCCTGGGCGTCGGTGGTGAAGATTCCGTTTTGGGTCAACGTAGACGTGCCGATCACGCCGTCCAGCCCAACCTCACAGCCAGCGGCGGTCGTCACTCTAAACTCCGCGCCGGGGAGGGGCTGGCCGGTGGCGCTGTCCCGCTTCTGGATGATAATAGCCCCTTTCGGCTGGTTCTTAAAGGTCAGGCTGACGGTGCGGCCCTCCTTGATCTGCACCGTTTGAGATTGGGTGTCGAGGATAAATCCAGCGGGGGCGCGGGTTTCCGTCACCACCACACTCTTGCCGGGGGTCAGGCCGGTGATGCGGATTTCCCCGTTTTCATCGGTTCTGAAAACGCCGTTGCTGTCGCCCACAACGGTGCCATCCGCATACAACACCTTAAACTCGGCGTTCTGCAAGGTGACGGAGGGATTGACGGAGCATACCTTTCTAATAAGGAGCTGGCCGTCCGGGGCATTGGTGAAGCGGACAGTGACAACGCTCTGTTCGCCGATGTCGGCCAGCATGATCGTTTCGGAGGACTGGATGATGTTGTACCCGTCCGCAGCGTCCACTTCCTCCAGCACATAAGCGCCGGGATTGAGGCCCGTCCACATGGCGGTGCCGTTCTTGCCCGTCACTTTGGTTCCGATGACGGTGCCGCCCGTCCCGGAAGTCCCGCCCAAATAGCGCAACTGGAACGTACAGCCGGGGAGAACTGCGCCGGTCACGCTGTCATACTTCTCAACGATAATTGCGTTCTTGGGCACGTTCTCAAAGGTGATAACCTTGCTCTCGCCGCCCTTGATATAAAATTCCTGGGTGGCCGGTTCCTTGATGGTGTACCCAGCGGCGGGGGCCAGCTCTGTCACCTTGTACCAGCCGTCCCGCAGCAGGTCAACAAAGAACTGGCCGTTCTCGTCGGAGAAGAACGTCCCCAGGCTGTTCAATTCGCCCGTGGTGGTGCTGTTGCTCCCGTACCAAACCTCAAACTTGGCCCCCTTGATGGGACTGCCGGTGATGCTGTCCACCTTGTTCACCGTCAGGGTGGGCTTCTTGTGGTTCTCAAAATAGATGGTGTGGTCGCGGTTGGGGTACAGCGTCACAAGCTGGCTGGGGGCGTCCATCAGCCAGGGGGCCGGGACGGACTTCTCGCTCACCTCGTACACTCCGGGCAAAAGGTTGGTCAGGGTGGCCCTGCCCTGGCTGTCCGTCTTGATCTCGTCTACGCTGTGGCCGTCCGCCGCCCGGACGGTGAAAACCGTGTCCGGGATGGGCTTGCCGGTGTCTGCGTCCTTTTTGTAGACAATGAGATTGGGACGCTTCTGATTCTCAATGGTGATGGTGCTGGTCTGGCCCGGAAACAGCTCAACATGATACTCCTGCAAGTCCAGAATGTGGTCGGCAACGGTAGCCGTTTCCTTGATGGAGTACACGCCGGGTTCCAGCTTGGCGATGTTGATCTCGCCGTCCTGGTCGGTGATACGGTCAAGATAGTGGGTGCCGTCCTCGATGCGGGCGATGCGGAAATGGACGCCGCCCAGCCGGGTGCCGTCCGAGCTGGTCTTGATAAGCCGCAGGGCGGGTTTGGGGGTGTTGGTGAACACAAAGCTGGCGTTCTCGTCCGGGTTCACCTGCACCACACGCACAGCGTCGTCCACCAGGTAGCCCTCCGGCGCTTCCAGTTCCCGCACCTCGTATGCGCCGGGGGTCAGCTTGGACAGGTCGATCTCGCCGTTAATATCGGTCACAAATTCCTGCCGGTAGGAGCCGCCCACCAGCTTGAACTCAAAGCGGACATTGGGCAGGGATTTCATGGTGATGCTGTCCACCTTCACCAGATGGATACCCGGTTTCAGGGAATTAAAAAAGACCAGCTCCCGCGTCTGCGTGTCATCGGCCTTCAATTCGATCTGCTGGGGGGTGCTGTTCACCACATGGGCGTCGTCTGTGGCGACTTCCTTCACCAAATAGGTGCCCGGTTCCAGGTCGTAGAGGAAAATCTCGCCGCTGGCGTTGGTGGTGTACTCCCCAAACAGGTCGCCGTCATGCCAGACCTCAAAGGTCACATCGGGCATAGGGGAATTGCTTTTCAGGTCGTACTTCAAAATGCGGAGGGCGGGCCGCGCCCGGTTGGTGACGGTCAGCACAGGGTCGTCCTCGGTGGCCGGGTCGTAGGGGTCGATGTGGATGCCGTGGGGCGTCTTGTCCAGCACATACCCGGCGGGGGCGGCGGTTTCCACGATCTCAATATAGGCTTCCTTGCGGATGCCGGTCACACGGGCCTCGCCGTTGTCGTTGGTGGTGACGGAGGTAATGAGCTTGCCGTCCGCAAACACATCAAAGCTGGCGTTAGGGAGGGAAATGCCGGTCTGCTCGTCCACCTTGATGATGGTCAGGCTGATGTCCCGCACGTTTTCCCAAACGATGGTCACGTCCTTGGTGCCGTCCCACTCCACCGTTTCCACACGGGTGGACTTCACATAGCCGTCCGGGGGCGTCTGCTCCGTAACACGGTAGGAGCCGTAGGGCAGCTCGTCCCCCTCAAAGGAGATGGTGCCGTCAAAGCCGGTGATGCCGGTGGTCATATAGGAGCCGTCGATCTGCTCAAAGCGGAACACGGCCCCCTGCAAGCTGCCCTTGTTCTGCGCGTCTACCTTTTTAATGGTAAAGCCATGCTCCACATCATCGGTGACGGTCACATACTCGGTGCGGCCAGGGGTCAGGGTGACGTTCATGGGGGCCACGATCTGATAGCCCTCCGGGGCGGCGGTTTCCGTCAGGGTGTATTTCTCGTCGGCGGGGAGGTCACGCCAGACGATTTGCCCGTTGCGGTCGGTGGTGCCGGTGACGGTGGTGCCGCCGCTGCCCGTCAGGGTAAACTCGGCCCCCTCCAGGGGAGCGCCGCCAGCCCCGGCCTTGATAACTTGCAGGCTGGCGGTTTCGGTTTCATCTGTACCGCTCCACTTAAAGGGAATTTGAGCGTCCAGGGTGGTGTAGCCGGGGTCGGAGATGATATAGGACTGCTCCGACGCGGCGGGGTTGTAAGCCAGGAAAAGGTTATACTGCGCCACGCCGCCCGTGGCCTTGATGGTAAAACTGCCCTCGGTGGGCACATTGTCCACGGGGAGGCAGACCTTGAATGTGCCGTAATATTCCGAGCCGTTGGAGTTGAGATTGGTGTTGCGCTGTCTGCTGGTGTCCACCAGATAGCAGGTGGCCCCATTCTCCTGCGTAGTCTCTAACGGCGAATTGTTCTCCGCCACAAAGATGGTGCCCTGGGGGGCGTCGGTGGAGTACACCTTGGTCTTGCGCCCGTCGATCCAGGTGGAGGTGGCGGAGGCCAGATACACCACACGGGTATAATACTCTTTCCCGTTGATGGTTTCTTTCTTGATGCCGTCCTCGTTGTCCTCGGCAGCGCCCTCCAGACCGTACTCGTTGAGGACTTCTATCCCCCGGATGTCTTTATCTTCCTCGGCCCGGAGGGACAGGCCGGTGTGGAGGCTTTTCGTCCAATGCTGGGACAAACTCAGGATGGCCTTCACGCTGTCGAAAATGCGGATTTTCTGTGCGTCTGCGGTGGGCGCGGCGAGGGTGTCACGGCCCGCCGTAAAGGAGGTGCCGGGGATGGCGAGCTGGCCGCAGGAGGCCCAGATCGCCAACTGCGTGGCGTACTTGTACTCGTCCTCGGTCAGCGCGTTCACGCCCCGCACATCGTCCTGGTGCAGCTCCTTGAACTGTTCCAGCGTTCGGTTGGGGTATCCGCTGGCGAACACACCCATCGTCTGCGGGTTGCGGTTATATTCCTGCACCGTCAGCTTCTTGGAGGGGGATACCCCTTTCAGCCCGTGGTTGACGCAGTAGGCAGTGCCGGTCAGACCGTCGTTGCTGGTGTATTTCCAGTAGCCGCCGCCGATGGAGCTGCCCTTGGTGGTGCCCAGGTACTTGCCGTACCCGGCCTGCTGGATCGTTACGGTGCCGCTGCTTTCCAGGGATGCGGCGCTGGCGGGGACGGCCAACAGGCCGAACAGCGTAGCCACCACCAGCAGCATGGACAGCAGGCGGTTGAAATGCTTGTGTTTCATGGGTTCTCCTTTCTTTCCGGGCATAAGAAAAGGCAGGCTGCTTTCACAGTCTGCCTATCTGATGCGCTTGTTCAGTTGACTTACTTTGTACTGCCGGGGACAAACAGCTCTTTCAGAAAAGCCGTCTGCTCCGGCGCTCGGTCTGGATGGTTGGGGTAGGTTTCCCGGAGAAGCATGGAATGGCTGCTCGTCAGGTCGTTCAGGGACACGTCCACATGGAGCCACTGGCCGTCCGCATAGACCATATTCCATGTGTGGTTGCTGGTGCTGATGGTGAAGCAGGGAATGTCAGCCGCCCCGCACAGGAACTTGAACGCTCTGGCGTAGGAGCCGCAGGCCGCTTGCAGTTCGCCGCTGTGCTGGGCAAAGGTGCGGGTCACGCCCGCCGTCTTGCCCTTTTTGTAGGCCAGCAGGGTACACAGGTAGTCGTTCAGGTATTCCACCTTCTCGCTGTCCGTGTCCAGCTGCTCAACCTCCGCGATGATGGGCTGGATGAAGTCAAAGGGCGCTTGGTAGTTCTCCGGCATGGCGGCGGACACGGCAAAGTAGTCCAGGTATTGCCAGTAGTCGGTGAAGTTCTCCGGGACATGATGCTCATACCGCACAACACCCTCCATCCGGCCCAGCAGATTCTTCACGGCGCTGTACTCGCTGTCGCCCACCATCGTGTAGGCGGGGGCGGTATCGCTGGTGCCGTCCACCAACGTCTGCCGGATGGCGTTGTAGAGCGCCCGGTCATAGGTGGCGGTGAACACGTCCGGGTTGGCCTCCTGGGAAAAGTCCTCCCGGCTCCATTGGGCGGCGCTGATGGCGTAGGGTTCCGGCTGGGTGTCTGCGGCGTGGGCCGGAACGCTCAAACCGGCGACGAGGGTGGCGCAGGCGATCCCGGCAAGCAAGCGGTTCAGACTGTTTTTCATTATGAACGACCTCCTTATGTGATATGTTGGGGGCTTTGCTGTCCCAACAGTACCACAAGGGGGGCAAACAGTCCAACGTGCGAATTTCTTTTCAGCAGGTATCAGACCTCCACGGCCCGGACAGCCCAGCGGTAGGCCCGCTGGTTGCGGACACAGGTAAACAGGGTGACGCAGTTTTCAGCGGTGGGGGCCAGCAGGGAGTTGTCCGTGTCGCTGATCTTGTTCACGCTGGTGACGGCGTAGGTGCGGGTGCCCAGCCGGGTGGTCAGGGTGATGGTGTCGCCCACGTTCAGCTCGTGGATGTCCCCAAAATAGCAGTTGGCCCCACGGTTGTGACCGGCGATGGCGCAGTTGCCGTCCCAAATGCTGGTATCCTCAAAGTGGCCCGCGCCTTTTGCGAGGGTCTTATCATCGGTGCCCTGGTAGACCTTCACGCTCACCTTCAGGCTGGGGATTTTCAGGGTAGCCAGATAGCCGCCGCTGTAATAGAGGTCGGACGTGACCTCCGTGTAGCCGGTGGAGGGGGTGGGGGTGGCTGTGCCCCCGGTGTTGGTGCCGCTGCCGGACACGATACCGCTGGGGATGGTGTTGAAGTCGGGCGGGGCGACGGTGACGCCGGTATTGCCGTTGATGACGGCCCCCTCGCCCAGCATATAGCCGGGAGCCAGATTGGGGGTCAGGGGGTTGCCGGTGTTCAGGGTGTAGGCGGTGGGGCTTCCGAACGTGGGCGGGATTAGGGCCGCGTTCTTGCTCACATCCACGTTGGGCAGCTCGCCCAGGTCAGCCGTCACCACCGGCTCCACGGAGGTGGACTTGCCGTACTCCGGGTCGCCGGGGCCGTCGATGTTGTAGTCCAGGGCGCTGGCGGGGACGGTCAGGGCCAGGGTCAGACACAGAACGGAAAAGAGCATAGTCAATTTCTTCATGGTGCATTACCTCCTGCGTTTGATGAAGTAGAACACGCCGCCGCCCAGCAGCACCACCACGACAACAGCTACAACAGGCAGGACGTTGTTCTTCTCGCTGGTGGGGGTGTCAGTGGGGTCGGTCGGCTCGGTGGGAGCGGTGGGGTCGGCGGGGTCGGTCGGTTCAGGACTGGAAGTATCGCCGGGTTCCTCTGTGGGGGTGGGTTCCAGGGCGGTGCCCTCGAAAATCGCCACATAGCGGATTTTATTCAGGTTGATACGGCTGACGGTGCCAGCGTAGTCGGCGGTGACGGTGTAGCCCTTCACATAGGAGCTGGTGGCGGAGCCGGAGTAGGAGGCCACGGCGGTGAAGTGGCCGTCACCCTCGGTCTGCCAGTTGACGGTCTGGAGGGTCAGGGAGTAGCCGTTGTCGGTGATGGACTTGGGGATATACTGCGTGTCCTGGTCGGCAAGGCCGGGATAGGTGCGGGTGGCGGTGACGCTCTTGGTGGAGCTGCCATACCCGGCCACCTCCACCTTCACGGTGTCCAGCTTCAGGGCCAGCGTCCCGGCAAGGCCGTCCTCGGTGACAAATTCCTTTGTCTGCGGCAGGAGGGCCAGCACAGCGCCCATGTCCTTGCTCTGGCTGGGTACGGACACGGTTTCCGTGTGCTGACGGCTCTCGTTGGCGGGAAGCTCCTGTTTCAGCAGGTCGGTGAGGGTGTAGTGGTAGCCCTCCTGCTCAAAGTCGGAACGGGGGATGCCAGCGGGGTCATCCTCCGGCCCCAGGTCGTACATCTTCCTGATCTCGCCGCCGTCCTCGCTCCGGGTGACGGCGGTGGGGTAGCAGGGGGACGGCTGGGCGGGTTCAGGCGGGTCGGCGGCAAAGGCGGCGGTGGTCATGGTCATGGCAAGGGCCAGGACGCACAGCAGCCGCGCCGCATGGGTGATGGTTTTCCGCTTCATAGAAAAATTACCTCCATGTTGTTGATTTTGGGCGCAAAAAAGCCCCGTGGCGTCCACGGGGGTCAAACGCTGCCCGGTGTTTGATGGTTCATGCGCTGGCGCGCTTCTCTCCAAAGGGTTTTACCGGCTGAAAAAAGGATGGGCAGGGCCTTTCTTTCAGCAGGTACAGCAGGTTTGGAGGGGGAGAGTGTGAGAGGGGGAGGGCGTGGAAAGTGCCAGGGCCGCAAAAGGGCAGACTGCCCCCCAGGTGTGACGTTCATCGCTCCCTCGCCCTTTCCCGCTTGCGGTACATCTCCAACGCCTTCACGATGGTGTCCTCGATCTTCTGTGCGGGCGTCCCCGCAGGGAAAAACTTGTCGATACGGTTTCGGGGCATTTTGAATTGTTCCACCTGATTGGGCTTTTCCTCCTGCATGATGGACAGGATCACGTCGGGGTTCAGCTTGCCCTTTTCGGAAAAGTCCCTGATTTTGATGGCCTGGGCGTGGGAGGGGGTGCAGTCCTCGCCCTCCATGACCTCCAACAAGGCGTTCTGCTCGTCCTTTGACAGATAGGACAGCTCCACGGCGGGACGCAGGGCCATTTGTAACGTGCCCTTTTCTTTCAGCACAGTATTGTCTACCATGTCCAGCAGTTCGGGCACAAGGTTCGTCAGGCGGATATATAGCCGTATGGTTTCATGGCTTTTCCCTGCCTTTTTTGCAATACTCTCACGGCTTGTCTGACCTTGTACCAACTTCTGCAAATCGTTTGCAGAAGTTAAATCGGTGCGGTGCCCTTGCCGCTTCATGGCGTCAAGTTTCATCTTGTAAGCAAATGCTTTCTCGGATGGCAACACCTTTTCACGCTGAACATTGGAGTCAACCATGATAATGATGGCTTCATCGTCTGTCAGTTCCCGGACGATGCAGGGCACCGTGGGCAGTTCCGCCAGCTCCGCCGCCCGCTTGCGCCGGTGGCCCGACACCATCTGATAGCTGCCGTCCGGCATGGGGCGTACCAAAGACGGGACAAGGACGCCCCGCTCCTTCACGCTCTCCACTAAATGCTCCATTTCCTCGTCCATCCGCACCTTAAACGGGTGGTCTGGAAAGTCGCTGATCTCGGCGGCGGGTAGGTCGATCACATAGCTGCGCTGGGCGTTGTCCCGTTCCTCCTGGGTGGTGAACATACTATCTACTGAGGTCAGAAGTCCGGCTGCGCTCTTTGCTGCCAATGTCCAGCACCTCCTTTGTCAGTCTGCGGTAGGCGTCCGCCGCCCGTCCCCTGGGTTCGTGCTGGAAGATACTCTTGTCCGCTGTGCTGACCTCCGCCAGCCGTACCGTCGCCGGGATCACCGTGTCCAGCACGGGCAGGTGACGCCCAAAGTTGGATTTGACGCTGTTCACGATGTCCTTGCGGAACGTGGTTTCATTCGCCATCGTCAGGAACACGCCGCCGATCTTCAGCCGGGGGTTGATCTGACGCTGGATGCTCCGCACCGTCCCCACCAGCTCCGTCATGTCCTCCGCCGCCAGATAGTCCGCCTGAACGGGGACAAGTACATAATCCGACGCGGACAGGGCGTTGATGACCAGCATACCCAGCGAGGGGCGACAGTCCAGCAGAACGTAGTCATAGTCCCGCTTCACACTGTCCACATACTGCCGCAGCACCGTTTCCCGGCTCATCACGTTTACCAGCCCCACCTCTACGGCGGACAGGCTGCGGTTCCCCGGCACAAAGTCAAAGCCCTCATGGTGGTGCATGATCTCCGGGTGATCGCGGGGCATTGTCCCGGCCACAACGTCGTTCATGGCGTTGGCAAGGGTCAGGGGCAGGTCGTGGGGCTTGCGCTGGCCCAGCATCTTAGTCAGATCACCCTGGGGGTCTACATCCAGCAGGAGGACTTTCTTTCCTTCCAGCGCAAGACCGGCCCCCAGGTTATAGACCGTTGTGCTTTTGCCAACTCCGCCCTTTTGATTTGCTACGCTTATCACTTTCGGTTTCGCCATTTTGGGGTTCCCTCCTTTCATAGATTTAGCCGCCTGCGGCGAAACAGACGGCTATGTATGGGCATAGAAAAAGCGCCGGTTTTCACACCAGCGCTTTTATCATAATATGTAAATTAGTGAAATGTGTTTGCCCGTTACCAAAAAACCTTGATTTCATGCGGGTTTGCGGGAGTGTCGTTATGAACACTCGTACCAGATCGAGTGTTCTTACGGCATGTGGAAGGCTGTGGGAACACTCGCTTTTTATACAGCGGGTTCACAGGGGGGGCGCAGTTGACGACTGCGCCTTTTCTTTTGTTTACGGACACTTCCGGGATCGACAGGGGCAGCGCCGTATGTTAAGCAAGAGGTCTTTGGGGCGATTGGAACAGCGAAAGACTGGCTTTTACTACCCGGTTGACAAAACGGATCATTTCCTCCTTGCTGTACTTGTCATAGCCCTCCACAACGACATGCATCAAGCCGTTTGACAGATGGGTATACATCATTTCCAGCTCTGTCTCACTGGCATTGGGCAATTCCTTCCGCCAATAGGCGATACTGTCCTCCTTGGCCAGGGCAATCATCCGCATAAGGACGGTTGAGCTTGTATTCCCCAGAATCAGAACCCGGCAGGCTGCCTGATTCCGATCGACCATATCGTAGATGGCTTCGATCAGGGCCGTCACATCAAACGAATTGACATAGCGAAGGGATTTTTCGAATGCATCGATGAGTTCATTCTCAATGCTCTCCATCAGGGCAAAGCAATCGCTGTAATGGGCATAGAAGGTGGCACGGTTAAGCTGCGCCAGGGCGCAGACCTCCTTCACCGTAATTCTGTTTACAGGCTTTTCCTTCAGCAGCTTCAGAAAAGACTGCTTGAGCACCATTTGCGTATAGCGTTTCCTTGCATCCAGCTTCTCCATATAGAGCCCCTCCCAAAAAAAGTTTACAAAGATTATCAACACTTCAACAGGCAGTGTTGCTTTTCTTTCAGTCGCATGGCAAGTGCTGATTGTTTCTGTCTTTCTTCTCAAGTATACTGTACTTGTGAAAGATAATCAACACTTGTGTACTTATTTGAGAGGAGGCTCTTTGAATGTTTGATAAATATCTTGTTACAGGCGCTACCGGCTTCCTCGGCAGGGCTGTTGCGGAGGAGCTGGTACGCCGCAAGGCGCAGGTGCATGCGCTTGTGCTGCATGACGACCCCTGTATCCATTTGCTCCCGAAGGAGGTCCACACTGTCATCGGTGATGTGTGCGATAAAGGCTCACTGTCAGACTTCTTCGCGGATGCCGACAGCCGTACCTGTGTGATTCACTGTGCCGGTATCGTCTCCGTCGCGTCCAGGCCCGGTCCGAGGCTCTATCAGGTCAACGTAGGCGGGACATGGAGGGTTCTCCGGCAATGTATGGAGCATGATGTGGGCAAAATGGTCTATGTCAGTTCCGTCCATGCCATACCGGAAAAGCCAAAGGGCCGCATCATTACGGAGGATTGCGAATTCTCTCCGGGGCTTGTGGACGGAGATTACGCCAAGAGCAAGGCAGCTGCAACCGAGCTGGTCTTTGATGCAGCGGAGCGCGGGTTGAATGCCAGCATTGTACTCCCCTCCGGCATCATCGGACCGGGCGATTTGCAGGGAGGGAGCTTCACCTCAATGGCAAAATCCTTTCTTGCCGGGAAGCTGCCCTTAGCCGTTCGCGGCGGATATGACTTTGTCGATGTGCGGGATGTGGCAAATGGCATTCTCGCCTGTTCCGAAAGCGGAGAGCCCGGCAAAGGCTACATTTTGTCCGGCTGCTATGTCACGATTCGCAGGATGCTTCAGCTGGTGGGAAAGGCTGCAAAGCTGAAGTATCGGCCCATCTGCCTGCCGCTGGGGCTTGCAAGGCTGGCCGCTCCGTATTACGAGCGCCGGAGCCTGAGGGAGCGAAAGCCGCTGTTTTTCACCCCGTATTCCGTTTCCGTTCTTGCCTCAAACGTGCAATTCAGCCATGCCGCAGCATCGGAATGCTTTGCATATCAGCCGCGCCCGATGGAGGAGACCTTGGGGGATATGACAGCCTGGCTTCTGAATCAGAAGTGAAGGGGCAATGTGTGATCTGCTGTCAGCCAAAAACGCCTCAGGCAAATTGCACACGCTATTGATATGCCCCGCGATCCCAGTTGCCAGCAGCACCCATTCCATGATATAATTCAATAAAGGGTTGGAGCCCTTATGAAAGAGTGCCTTTGCCCACTGATTCACACAGTTTCCATTCTCACTTATGCGCAGCCATTATCACCCTGCCCCACAGGCTTTTTGCCGGAAAGGAGCACAATATGAAACGAATCATCACCATTGGCCGTGAATTTGGCAGCGGCGGCCGCGAGCTTGGCCGCAGAATCGCAGAAAAGCTGGAGATTGCCTACTACGATCAGGAGATCATAACAGAGATTGCAAAAAGAACCGCGCTGTCTGAGGAGTATGTCCGGCGGATTGAGGAAAAACGCCCCGTTATGCATTTCCCCATTCATACCGGACACAGCATATATCTGATCTCAGAGCCCACCTTCTATCCCGATTTTTCCATCTACACAAAACAGCATGAGCTGCTTCGCGAGCTGTCCCGCAAATCCGACTGCGTCATCGTCGGACGCTGCGCAGATTATATTCTCCGGGAACAGAAGCCTGTGCGTATTTTTGCTTATGCAGATATGGAGAGCAGAATCAAACGCTGCATGGAGCGCCGTCCAGAGGACGAGCATCTGACAGAAGCGCAGATGAAGAAACGGATTGCGGAGATCGACCGCAGCCGCGCAAAGTATTACGCTTTCTTCAGTGAGCAGAAATGGGGTGCGCGGGAAAACTACGACCTTCTTGTGAATACCTCCGGCGCTGACATCAAAAAGCTGTCCTCTGCCCTTTGCGCTTATCTGGAAGCCATGTTTGAATAAGATATGCATCTCTGTAATTGCAGCACACCCGGTTTTAGGCAATCGGGTGTGCTGCTTTTTATAGCCATCATCATTCTCATCCTGCTGGCTTGTGCGTCTTCGGATATTCGTATACCATGTATCGTGTTGGGTATTGGCGGAGGTGCGGGACGAGCGGGCTCCGGGTCTATATCTCCGTTCGGGAGGCGTCCTGCCGTTGGTGCGTGTCAGCGCGGCAGCCAGCCTGTCAAAAAAAGGCGCCGCCCTTTTTTGACAAGTTCGCACAAAGGGAGGGGCTAAGCCCCTCCCTTTGTGCGTTTTCCGTGCATAGGGGCGGCATCCTCAATGCCACCGCTGTATATCATCCTCCGCGGCTCCCGCAGCGCCTTACAGCCGGACGGCGTTGTCCACCACCACGGCCCGGGCATAGGCCAGCTTCAGGTCGTGGCTCAGCTGCATAGGCGGCAGCTGCTGGCGGATGTGGTCCACCGGCACGCCGAACTGACGGGACATCTCCTGATACCGGCGCTCCACGTCCTCATCGGTGACCTGGATGTGCTCCAGGCGGGCGATCTCCGTCATGGCCAGCTCATACCGGGCAGACTCCAGGGCGTTCTCCCGGGCGTGAGACCGCAGGTCCTCCTCCGTCATGCCGGCCATCTGCAAATAGTCGGACAGGGACGCGCCCTGGCTCATGAGGCGGCTTTCCAGCTCCTGCAAAAGCCCGGTAAGCTGGCTCTCCACCATGGAGTCGGGCACCTGTACCTCCATGCCATCCAGCACCTGGCGCACCAGGGCGTCGGCAAAGGCGTCCCGGGCCTGGGCCTCCTTGCGCTGGAGGGCTGCCGCCATAATGGCCTGGCGCAGGGACGCCGCATCGGCAAAGCCCTGGGTCCGGGCGAACGTATCGTTGATCTCCGGCGCGGAACGGCGGACGATGCGGTGGGCCTTCACCCGGAATACCGCCGCCTTCCCCGCCAGCTCCGGGGTGTACTGCTGGGGGAAGGTCACACGGATCTCCCGCTCCTCCTCCGGGCGGATGCCCGCCACCTGCTCCTCGAACCCGTCGATGAACATGCCGCTGCCCAGCAGCAGGGGATAATTCTCCGCCTTGCCGCCCTCAAAGGGCACGCCGTCCACGGAGCCGTCAAAGTCCAGGGTCACCTCGTCGCCCATGGCGGCCCGGTCCCGTTCCTGCTCCACCAGGTGGGCCTGGAGCCACTCCTCCATGGCCTTGTCCACGTCGTCGTTGGACAGCTCCGCCTGGGGCATGGAGGCGGACAGGCCCTTATACTGGCCCAGCTTCACCTCCGGATACAGCTCTGCCAGAGCGGCGAAGGTGAAGCCCTCCGGCCCGATGTCCACAATACGCAGCTCCGGGGCCCCGGCCACCAGGATCTCCTCCCGGCCGAAGGCCTCCACCAGGGCCCGGGGGAACGTGGCGTTCACCGCCTCCTGATAGAACACGTCCGGGGCATACGCCTGCTCCAGGGCCTGGCGGGTGGCCTTGCCCGGGGCGCAGCCGTCCACGGGATACAGGTCCCGGTTGGCCTGATACGCATCGTCCAGGGCCTGCTGCCACTCCTGCCGCTCCACCCGGATGGTCAGCTCCACCCGGCGGTTTTCCTTCATCTCTTTGTTCAGTACGGTCATGGATGCTCCTCCAAATTTATGATCTTGTCCCCTATTATACCGGAAAAGCCCCGCCGCCGCAACCGTTTCCAATTGTAAAAAAACTGTGACATATATCACTTACCCCCTTCCCTTTTATCCGGAATTATGTTATCATGCTTTTCACTATTGATTACGGAGGAGCATCCATGGAGCAAGTCAAGAAATTTATCCGGGAGCACCCGCATATGTGGTGGGGCCTGTATCTGCCGGTGTACCTGACCATGTTTTTCATCATCGAGCATCTCATCACCGACAACTACTGGGCCACCCAGACGGCCATCGACGACTATATCCCCTTCTGCGAGTGGTTCGTTTTCCCCTATGATTCCTGGTCGTTCCTGCTGGTAGCCATCGGCATTTACCTGATCGTCAAGGACGCCGAGGGCTTCCGGCGATATATGTGGACCATTATGATCACCTTCACCACCGCCACGGTGTTCTGCGCCCTGGTGCCCAACGGGCAGGACCTGCGCCCGGCGGTGATGGAGCACCAGAACATCGCCGCCTGGCTGCTGCAGAACACGTATAATCTGGACACCAATACCAACGTTCTGCCCAGCGTTCATGTGCTGGGGGTCGTTGCGGGGGTAGCCGCCGCGTGGCACACGCCGGGCCTGCGGAAGTGGGGCTGGCGGGCCGGGTCCATGGTCTTGGGCGTGGTCATCATCGCCTCTACCCTGCTTGTCAAGCAGCACGCCTTCATCGACATGGTGGCGGGTCTGCTGGTGGGGGCCATCGGCTATGTCATCGTATACGTCATCATCGGCAAAAAAAGAGATCGCCTGCTGGCGGAGGGAAAGAGGCTGCGCTGTGGACATTATCAAAACGCCCATTCTTGAGGGCATCACCCCGGAGGAGCAGGAGCAGATGCGGGTGTGCTTCGGCGTCCGGGAGGAGGCCTTCCGGGCCGGGGAGACCATCTATGACTTCTCCGAGGGGCGGAAATATCTGGGCCTCATCGCCCACGGCAGCGCCGTGCTCCAGCGCATCGACCGCCAGGGCGGCCGCGCCATCCTGGAGCACCTGGAAAGCGGCGGCGTGTTCGGTGAGATGCTGATGTTTGAAAATGTGGCCGGCGACAGCATCACCGTCATCGCCGAGGAGCCCTGCCGGGTATGGTTCATGCAGGACGAGCACATGACCCGCCGCTGCGAAAGGGCCTGCGCCCACCACAGCCGCCTGGTGGAGAATATGTTCCACATCATGACGGAGAAGGCCGCTGCCCTGTCCGAGCGGGTGGAGGTTCTCAGCCGCCGCAGCATCCGGGAAAAGCTGCTGTGCTATTTTGGCCTGCTGGCGGGCCAGCGGCAGCGGCAGAGCTTCCAGCTGCCCTTCTCCCTCAGCGCCCTGGCGGACTATATCTCCGCCGACCGCAGTGCCATGATGCGGGAGCTGAAAAAAATGAAGGACGAGCGCCTGGTGGAGGTGGCCGGGCGGCAGGTGACTCTGTGCGGCCCCACGCAATAAATTTCCCGAAAGCGGTGATACCAATTGACGAACAGCCATCGCTTGTGATATCATAAATATACGGCATACGGCATAGGGCGGGCCTTGGCCCGCCCTATTGGCCGGACTCCCATGAAATAGGAAAGAAGGAACGACCATGTATCGCATCGTGACCAAAGAAGCGTTGAAACCCACCGTGATCCTGTATGAGATCGAGGCTCCTATGGTTGCCAAAAAGGCACAGCCCGGCCAGTTCATCATCCTGCGGGTGGATGAAAACGGCGAGCGTATCCCCATCACCATCCATGACTATAACCGCGAGAAGGGCACTGTCACCATCATTGTCCAGACTGTGGGCGCCACCACCGAAAAGCTCAGCCACAAGCAGCAGGGCGAGTATCTGCACGACTTTGTGGGCCCCCTGGGCAAGCCCACCGAAACCGAGGGCAAGAAGAAGGTCTGTGTCGTCGGCGGCGGCGTGGGCTGCGCCATCGCGTATCCCGTTCTGAAGAAGTTCCACGACTGCGGAGCCGAGGTCCACGCCGTTGTGGGCTTCAAGAGCAAGGACGTGGTCATTCTGGAGGACAAGTTCAAGGCCGTGTCCTCCGTGCTGAAGGTCTGCACCGACGACGGCTCCTATGGCCAGAAGGGCCTGGTCACCCAGGCGCTGCAGGAGCTGCTGGACGCCGGCAACCAGTATGACGAGATCTTCGCCATCGGCCCCATGGTCATGATGAAGTTTGTCTGTAAGACCACCGCGCCCTACGGCGTGCCCACCACCGTATCCATGAGCCCCATCATGATCGACGGCACCGGTATGTGCGGCGGCTGCCGCCTGACCGTTGGCGGCGAGACCAAGTTTGCCTGCGTAGACGGCCCCGACTTCGACGGCCAGCAGGTGGACTGGGATCTGGCTGTCAAGCGCAACCAGATGTATCACGACTTCGAGGTGCGCAAGCACGAGGAAGTCTGCAATCTGTTCAAGCAGGAGGTAAAGTAACATGGCTGCCAAGATCAACATGCGCCTGGATAAGAATCCCATGCCCTCTCAGGACCCCAACGTCCGGAATAAGAACTTCCTGGAGGTGGCCCTGGGCTACACCGAGGAGCAGGCCCTGGACGAGGCCGCCCGCTGCCTCCACTGCAAGAATCATCCCTGCGTGGACGGCTGTCCCGTCAATGTCCGCATCCCCGAGTTCATCGCCAAGATCGTGGAGCGCGACTATGAGGGTGCGTATCAGGTCATCCATCAGACCAGCTCCCTGCCCGCCGTGTGCGGCCGCGTCTGCCCCCAGGAGAGCCAATGCGAAATGCACTGCGTCCGGGGCAAGAAGGGCGACCCCGTGGGCATCGGCCGCCTGGAGCGCTTTGTGGCCGACTGGCACAACGCCCACAGCACCGAGGCCCCCGAAAAGCCCCAGCCCAACGGCCACAAGGTGGCGGTGGTGGGCTCCGGCCCTGCGGGCCTGACCTGCGCCGGCGACCTGGCCAAGAAGGGCTATGACGTCACCGTGTTCGAGGCTCTGCACCTGGCCGGCGGTGTGCTGGTATACGGCATTCCCGAGTTCCGTCTGCCCAAGAGCATCGTCCAGAAGGAAGTGGACGGTCTGAAGGCCATGGGCGTGAAGGTGGAGACCAACACCGTGGTGGGCCGCACCATCACCATCGACGAGCTGATGGCGGAGAACGGCTTTGAGGCCGTGTTCGTGGGCTCCGGCGCTGGTCTGCCCATGTTCATGCACATTCCCGGCGAGAACCTGAAGGGCGTGTACTCCGCCAACGAGTTCCTGACCCGCATCAATCTGATGAAGGCGTACCGCGAGGATTCCGACACCCCCATCATGGACCTGAAGGGCAAGAAGGTGGCCGTGGTAGGCGGCGGCAACGTGGCCATGGACGCCGCCCGCTGCTCCAAGCGCCTGGGCGCCGACGTGTATGTGGTGTATCGCCGGGGCATGGAGGAGCTGCCTGCCCGTCACGAGGAGGTAGAGCACGCCATTGAGGAGGGCGTGATCTTCAAGACCCTGAACAACCCCGTCCAGATCAACGGCGACGAGCAGGACTGCGTCAAGAGCATGACCTGCATCGAGATGGAGCTGGGCGAGCCGGACGCCTCCGGCCGCCGCCGTCCCGTGGAGAAGAAGGGCAGCGAGTTTGAGCTTCCCGTGGACGCTGTGATCATGTCCCTGGGTACCACCCCCAACCCCCTGATCAAGTCCACCACCAAGGGCCTGGAGGTCAACAAGAAGGGCGGCATCATCGTCAACGAGGATGGTCTCACCTCCCGCCAGGGCGTGTATGCCGGCGGCGATGCTGTCACCGGCGCGGCCACCGTGATCCTGGCCATGGGCGCCGGCAAGCTGGGCGCCAAGTCCATCGACGAGTATCTGTCCAATAAATAATCTTCCTGTTACATAACAGCCCGGCGGCGCTGAAATCAGCGCCGCCGGGCTGTTGTCCGCAAAAGTCCCGTGGGGCCGGGCATCTGCCCGCCCTCTTACCGCAGCAGCTCCAGCAGCTGCGCCGGAGTGTCGGCCACCGCCGGTGCCCCGGCGGACTCCAGGGCCGCCCGGCCCCGGAAGCCCCAGGACACGCCGATCATGGCCAGGCCCGCGTTCCGGGCGGTGTCCACGTCCACCTCGCTGTCGCCCACATACAGGGCCTGCCCGGGCTCCGCCCCCAGCCGGGACAGCACCGCCTGCACCATGTCCGGGGCAGGCTTGGCAGCCACGCCGTCCCGCTGGCCCAGGGCGCCGTCCAGCTCCGGGAAGAACCGGGCCGCCAGAGTCCGGGTGGTCTCGTCTGGCTTGTTGGACACCACCGCCGTCCGCACCCCGCCCGGCGCAGGGCCGCCAGCAGCTCCGGAATGCCCTCATAGGGCCGGGTCCGGATGCAGTTGTGGGCCTGGTAATACGCCCGGTACGCCGCCAGCACCTCCGCCTCCGGGCGGGGTCCACCCCCTGGGGCAGGGCCCGGTGGATCAGCAGCCCCGCGCCGTTGCCCACGAACCGCCGGACCTCCTCCAGGGTCCGGACGGGGTAGCCGTACTGCGTCAGGATGTGGTTCACTGCCGCCTCCATGTCCGTCAGGGTGTCCAGCAGTGTGCCGTCCATATCGAATAAAACCGTCTGATATTTCATGATACTTGCTCCTTGGTTGAAGATTTCGCCCGAGACAATGCGCTGCTCCTCGCTTCCGTAAAACGTCTCCCCAGGAGTATACCACCCCGCCGGACTGCCGTAAAGCCCCGGCGGGCAGATTTTGGCGGATAGGAGACCGGCGCGATCCGGCACTTCTTCTTCGTATCACCGTACCGGCAGCCCCACCGCAATGGTGGTGCCCTTCTCCGAGCTCTCCTCCACCCAAACGGAGCCGCCGTGGAGCTCGGCGATCTCCCACACCAGTGAGAGCCCCAGCCCCGCGCCGCCGTATTCGCGGCTGCGGGATTTGTCCACCCGGAAGAAGGGCTGGAAGATACTGCGCTGATACTCCTCCGGGATGCCACAGCCGGTGTCGGAGACGCGGAGCAGGAGCTTTTCCGGCTCCTGAGTGACAGAAACTCGCACCGAGCCGCCCGGCCGGTTGTACTTGACGGCGTTCTCCGCCAGGTTGAAGATCAGCCGGTAGATCAGCGCGTCGCTGCCGGTCATAATGCCGTCGCCCTCCGCCGTCAGTGTGACGCCGCGCTTATCTGAGAGCGGCGCGAGATCTGTGAAGATCTCCTCGATCATGGGAGCCAGCTGGATCCGCTCGTTCCGCGCCACATGCCGCAGATTGCTCATCTCCAGCAGTGTTCTGGTCATCTGGGTCAGCCGTTCCGGCTGCTCCCGCAAAAGCGTGAGGAACTCCGCCGTTTCCGGCTGCACATCAGGGTGCTCTGCGGAAAACAGCTCCAGCTGCGCCTGCATCAGCGCCAGCGGCGTGCGCAGCTCGTGGGCGGCATTGCCGGTGAACTGCCGCTGGGCGGCAAAGGCGTTGTTCAGCCGCTCCAGCATCTGATTGAAGGAGCGGCTGAGCTGCCTGAACTCCGGAAGCACATCTTCGTCGATCCTCATATCCGCCAGATTGTTCAGTTGCACCTTCTCCACCTGCGAAGCAAAGCTGCGCAGGGGCTTGAGAGCGCGTCCGCTGACGAAGTAAGCAAGAATGCCGCTCAGGATCGTCACCGCCGCCGTGATATACCAGTTGGTGGTGCGGAAGCGTCCCTGCGCCCCATTGACGACGATGGTCAGCTCCTCGTTGGGCGCTATGAGCTGCGGGTCAAAGCTCGCTGCTTCGCCCTCATTCAGGATCACCGTGCCGCTGCCCTGCAGGGCGTCCGCAATTTTGTCCATATAGTACACGCCGGAGGAGCAGAGCAGCAGATTCATAGCCACGCAGGTAACGCCGATGAGCAGAACAGTCATCAGCGTGATGCGCCACTGCAGGGAAATCTTTTTCACGCCTCATCGCCTCCCATCAGATAGCCCTCGCCGATGCGGTTGCGGATGGGATCGTAGCCCAGCGCGGCGCGGAGCTTTTTGCGCAGGGCGGAAATATGCACCCGGATGGAGTTGCTGAAGCTGTCCACGCTGTTGTCCCAAACGTGCTCCATCAGCTCCTCCTGACTTACCGGCCGCCCCTGATGCACCATCAGATATTCTAAAATCCCCGTCTCCTTGCGGGTCAGCGTCAGCGTCTGCCCGTTGACGGCGGCGGTGCGGGAGCGGGTATCAAAACGCAGACCTCCGCAGGTCAGCAGTACGCCCTGCTGCGTAAACTGCCGCAGGGTCAGGCTGCGGATGCGGGCCTCCAGCTCCGCCAGATGAAAGGGCTTTGCCAGATAATCGTTGGCCCCGGCGTCCAGCCCCTCCACCTTGTCCTCCACCTCGCTGCGGGCGGAGAGGATCAGCACCCGCGTATCCCGGTCGGTCTGCCGCAGGGTTCGCAGCACCGTCATGCCGTCCTTTCCCGGCAGGTTCAGGTCGAGAATTACCAGATCGTAGCGCTCCACGCCCAGCAGCTCCAGAGCCTTCTCCCCGTCGTAGCAGTAGTCCACGCTGTAGGCCAGCCGCCGCAGGCTGCGGACGATGGTTTCGCACAAGGCGCGTTCGTCTTCAATAACCAAAAGGTGCATGAGAGCCCTCCTTTTACATTTCTTCATGTTCACGTTGTTCTTAATTATAGCAAAAACAGATAAGGTTTGTGTTAAATTTTTCTTCTTAACAGGGACTTTAACTCCCCTGCGCTATGATAGGGGCAGAAAATCGGAAAGGGTGAAAAAAATGAGCCATGTAAAAAAGGCGGCGGCCCAGGTGATCCTGCTGGCAGCGGGAGCCGCCATGCTGTGCTTCGGTGTCTGGCGGGGCGAGGCAGCGACGGTGCTGAGCAAAGCAATCAAATTGTGTCTGGAGTGTGTGGGCATTGGGTAAGAAAAAACGCGGCGTATCTCAGGTACTGTCCCGCTTCCGGGGCTGGATCCAGGCAGGAGCGACGCTGCTGACCAACCTGCATCTGCCGAATTTTCTCAAGGGCGGACTGTATCAGGGCGCGGGGAAAACCGTCTGTGTGCCGGGGCTGAACTGCTACTTCTGCCCGGCGGCCTCCGGGGCCTGTCCCATCGGGGCGTTTCAGGCGGTGGTAGGCTCGTCAAGGTTCAGCTTCTCCTATTATATCACAGGTTTCCTCATTTTGCTGGGAGTCCTGCTGGGACGCTTCGTCTGCGGCTTTCTGTGTCCCTTCGGCTGGTTTCAGGAGCTGCTGCATAAGATTCCTACGAAGAAGCTCTCCACAAAGAGGCTCAGGCCTCTGACATACCTGAAGTACGCCGTGCTGCTGGTGATGGTCTTTCTGCTGCCGGCGCTTCTGGTGAACGATGTAGGCATGGGCGACCCGTTCTTCTGTAAATACCTCTGCCCACAGGGGGTCCTGGAGGGGGCCATCCCCTTGTCCCTGGCCAATTCCGGCATCCGGGCGGCGCTGGGCAGCCTGTTTACATGGAAATTCGGCATCTTGCTGGCGGTGATCGTGCTGAGCGTGGTGTTCTACCGTCCCTTCTGCAAGTGGCTCTGTCCGCTGGGAGCGTTCTATGCCCTGCTGAACAAGGTGTCCCTGTTCCAGATGAAGGTGGACAAAAGCAAGTGCGTCTCCTGTGGGAAATGCGCCAAAGCCTGCAAGATGGATGTGGACGTGACCAAGACACCCAACCACACCGAGTGCATCCGCTGTGGGATGTGCATCCGTGCCTGTCCCACAAACGCCGTGTGTTTCCGCTATGGCTTCGGAGACGGTGAACATAAACCTGCTGCGGCAGAGATGCCGCAGGAATCCAACGAACAACAATAATTAGGAGGAACCAAAATGAGCGCAAAGAAACTGCTGACCCTGCTGCTGGCAGCACTGCTGGTGCTGTCCCTGGCCGCCTGCGGCAAAAAGGGCAACGACGACATGACAACGTCCAACAGCGAGCCCAAGAACGCCCAGGAGGCGGCCGCTATGTACAAGGCTCTGATGGACCAGGAGAACGCCATTCTGATGGAAAACCAGTCCCTTTGGGAGAAGGTGTTCATGTCTGCCGACAAGGGCATGACCATGCAGGAGGACGGCAAGAACTACGGTGATTTCCTGCTGGACACCATTGAATCCGCCAAGGACAAGTTTACCGCCGACGAGCTGAAGCTGCTGCGCCAGGGCGGCGAGAAGATCCGGGAGATCGAGCGCACCCTGACCGCCATTGAGGCCAAGTTCCCCGAGGCGGCTCCCAAGGCCCCGGGCAACGGTGACAGCATCCCTGCCGACAGCCCCACGACCCCCGGCGACGGCGACAAGACGCAGAAGTTCCCCGCCTTTGAGGGCAAGGACCTCAACGGCAACCCCGTCAAGAGCGATGACCTGTTCTCCAAGAACGCCGTCACCGTGGTGAATTTCTGGTTCACCACCTGCAATCCCTGCGTGGGCGAGCTTTCCGAGCTGGAGTCCCTGCATCAGGAGCTGACCAAGAAGGGCGGCGGTGTCATCGGCATCAATTCCTTCACCCTGGGCGGCGATGAGGCTGCCATCTCCGAGGCCAAGTCCGTTCTGTCCAAGAAGGGCGTCACCTATCCCAATGTCTACTTCCCCGCCCAGGGCGAGGCCGGCAAGTTTGTGGAGAATGTGTTCGCCTACCCCACCACCTATGTGGTGGACCGCAACGGCAACATCGTGGGCGATCCCATTGTGGGCGCCATCACCGACAAATCCCAGATGGAGTCTCTGAACAACCTCATCAACAAGGCCCTGTCCGCTGACAAGGGCTAAGTGAGGACCGGAAACCCCAGCGCCCACGGCAGATCCCCGAACGGAGACTGAGGGGTACGGGCACCTCCTGTACCTGTTTGAGAAATGATATTCCGGTGCATCCCCATCAGCAAAAAACAAGACGGCTGTTCTTCAAAGGAACAGCCGTCTCAGCCTGTCAAAGAGCCCCTGATTTCACGCGCTGCGCGCAGGCCGAGGCAGCGAGTTCTCGGGGCTGTCTGCAAAAAAAGAAAGCACCATCTTCTCAGATGGTGCTTTTCTGGAGCGGGCGACGAGGCTCGAACTCGCTTCCCGGCATCCCACGAATGGCAATGGCCATTCGCGGGAGCCCTGCCTCACCTCGTATGATTTCACGCGCTGCGCGCAGGCCGAGGCAGCGAGTTCTCGGGGCTGTCTGCCAAAAAAAGAAAGCACCATCTTCTCAGATGGTGCTTTTCTGGAGCGGGCGACGAGGCTCGAACTCGCTACCTCGACCTTGGCAAGGTCGCGCTCTACCAGATGAGCTACGCCCGCAAACGCAAGATAGATTATAACCCGGCTGGCGGGATTTGTCAACCCCTGCGTTCTGCTTTTTTCAGCTTTTTTTCAGGATGATCTCGATGATGCCCACGTCGCCGCCCTCGGGATAAAAGTTCACGGTCCAGGGCTCCTTTTCCTCCGGGGCCTCCATGGCCTGCACCTGGTCCACAATGGCCCGGACCTGCTCCTCCTGGTGGTCAAAATACCCCACCTGCACCACCAGCTCGCCGCTTCCGCTGCGGGCGGCGGAGGTCAGCAGGTCGTGCAGGGCGGAGATGCTGGTGGTATACACCATGGAGGCGATCTGCTCCGGGGTCCGGCGATAGCCGATGGTCAGCTGGATGGCCGTGTAGTTCCGGGCGCTGTCGTCCACGGTATAGGTCAGATACTCCACGGCATAGGCCCCCAGGGGCGTCTCCTGCTGCACCTCCTTGCAGGCCCGCTCTGCGGCGGCGGAGGCGTCCATAGGCTCCGACCCGGCATACAGCCAGACGGTGCCCTCCTTGGCCCCGCCGGTCAGCAGCAGAAGAAGGTCGTTCACCAGGTCCTGATAGCTTTCTGCCCGGAGAACGGACCGGTCCTCGCTTTCGTAGTAGGTGGAGCTGTGGGGCCGGACCACGCTGTAGTCCCGCTCCAGAAGCGAGCCGCACCCGGAGAGCAGCAGCGTCAGCGCCGCCAGAACGGCGGCCAGCACGGTTTTTCTCATGGCCGCCCCTCCGTTACAGGCCCGTGGGGTCATAGGTGCCGAAGCCCTCGCCCAGAATCTCATGGGCGTCGCAGACGATGACAAAGGCGTTGGGATCCACGGCCTGGACCAGCTTCTTCACGGGGATGATCTGGCGGCGGCCGAAGGCGCACAGAATCACGCGCTTGTCCTTGCCGCTCCAGGCGCCCTTGCCCTCCAGCAGGGTCACGCCCCGGTCCAGCTGCAGCAGCTCCCGGGTGATGGCTTCATACTGCTCGCTGATGATATAGGCCACCTTGGCGGCGTTGGGGCCGTACACCACCCGGTCGATCAGCAGCGACAGGATATACAGGGCCACAATGCCGTACATGGCCCGGGACAGGTCCCGGAAGCACAGGGCATAGCCCAGGGTCACGGCCACGTCCAGCGCCAGACACAGGCTGCCGATGGATAGTCCCTGGAACTTCAGCTTCAGGAGCCGTGCGGCCATTTCCGTGCCGCCGGTGGTGGCGCTCTCATGCAGCAGCACGCCGCATCCGATGCCCACCACGATGCCCCCGTAAATGCAGGCCAGAATGGGATCCATGGCCGGGAAGGTATACAGGGAGGCCAGCACGTCGATCATCAGGGAGCTGACGGCGGTGGCGTACAGGGACGAGATCAGCAGATCACGGCCGATCTTCCGCCAGCCCAGGATAAACAGGGGAATGTTCAGCACCAGGGCCACAATACCCACCGGCAGCATGGGCAGGAAGTGGTTGATGATCTGGGCAACGCCGGTGAACCCGCCCACAGTGAAGCGGTTGGGCACAAAGAACCAGTTGAAGCCCAGGGCATACAGGCCGCAGGCCACGGTAATCAGCGCGTAGCGCTTGAGAATTTTGGCAGCAGACATAGGGGACACCTCTCTTTCTGTTGTGTGGAAAAACGCAGGGATATCGGTCGCGGGGCGGGAAACACTTTATATGGTGCGTAGGGGGCGGCGTCCCCGGCGCACCGCCCGATTTTCGCATTACAGCAGCGTCAGCTGCTCCTCGCCCCGGTCCTCCGGCTTCAGGATGGCACCGGCGGCAGGGATGGTGCGGGTGCGGTAGCGGGCCAGGTTCACGATGCCGCTTTCCTCCGCCTGCAGCACCCGGTCCAGGTGATACTTGGGCTTCAGGGTCATCACCGCCACGCCCTGGACATTTCGGGTGGTCTTGGGGGCCAGCAAGGACGTGTGCACCAGCAGGGCCCGGGGCTCTGTGGACACAAGGGCCAGCTCCCGGTCCTCCGGCAGGGGCAGGATGCTCACCAGGGGGCTCTTGTCGGAGTAGGCCCCCGTCAGCTTCCGGCGGTTGGACACCGTGGCATAGGCGGACAGCTCCACCCGGGCGGCCTTGCCGTTTTCATAGAAGAACAGCAGGCACCCGGAATAGTCCCCGGGCAGCACCATGAAGATGACCCGCTCGCCCTCGTCCATGGCCAGTCGGCCCGGCAGATAGTCGCCCAGGACGCTGGCCTTGCTGTCGCCGAACTCCGACACCCGGGTCTTGTACACCTGGCACCGGTCGGTGAAGAACATGATCTCGGCGTTGTTGCCGGTCTCCGCCTGCTGGCGCAGGCCGTCGCCCTCCTTGTATTTCTGCTCCCCGCTCATGCGCAGGGACTTGGGGGTGATCTTCTTGAAGTACCCCTCCCGGGACAGGAACACCGTCACGGGGTAATCCTCCGGCTGGTCGTCCTCCACGTATTCCTCCACCTCGTGACCGTAAAGGATCTCTGTCCGCCGGGGCACAGCGTACTTTTTGCGCACCTGCTCCAGCTCGCCCACGATGATCTTCCGGATCCGGGCAGGCTTTTGCAGGGTGTCCTCCAGGTCGGCGATCTCCTTTTGCAGGTCCTCGGTCTCCTGGACCCGCTTGAGGATATACTCCTTGTTGATATTCCGCAGCTTGATCTCCGCCACATATTCCGCCTGGACCTGGTCGATGCCGAAGCCGATCATCAGGTTGGGGATGACCTCGGCCTCCTCCTCGGTCTCCCGGATGATGGCGATGGCCTTGTCGATGTCCAGCAGGATACGCTTCAGGCCCAGCAGCAGGTGCAGC
>ENA-OQCL01000045-OQCL01000045.1-human-gut-metagenome-genome-assembly--contig:-NODE-45-length-64567-cov-12.051226_pt1 | contig 64567 bp, 61 predicted proteins | sample MGYA00242502_ERZ504586 | MGnify/ENA primary metagenome ERZ504586 (study PRJEB26092, sample SAMD00036316) | human gut metagenome | host: Homo sapiens | study: EMG produced TPA metagenomics assembly of... | reverse complement strand
ACAACGGCGACCTGACCTCCCGCGAGGCCGGTTCCGTGGGCGGCCAGATGGTCAAGAAGATGATCGAGTCCTACGAGAAGAACCTGTAACCATATACGCACAAAAGCGGACGGCTTCAAAGCCGTCCGCTTTTGTGCCAGACTGTCAAAAAAATAGGATTGCCTCTGCCTTCGGAAAGGAAGATAGTTACGAAAGAAACCCATCAGGGGTGTCTTTCGTTTTCGATCACCGCCTTTTCAGAACTTTTATAAAAGGTCTGAAAAGGCCTTGGAGCTTGTCAAAAAGGATTTTTGACAAGCTCGCACAGCCGATGGAGTGCCCGGAAAAATTGCAGGGCGCCGCGATAGGGAAGATCACAGCGCCCTGCGGGAGAAAAAGGGGTAAATCACCTGCCCAGGTACCATACGGCGCCGCAGGCAGCCAGTTGGAGAAGGAAAATAGCGGGAATTCCCCAGCGGAAATACCAGTGCCGGGTCTTGTGGCGGAACACATGCATGCCCAGCAGCGCGCCCACGCTGCCGCCCAGCAGGGGCAGCAGAAACAGCGTCCGCTCCGGGATGCGCCAGCTCCCGCGCCGGGCCCGGCGCTTATCCGCACCATAGGCCCCGAACGCAGCCAGGTTCATGACCGCCAGATACGCCGCCAGCCAGAACCCGGGGCGGGTCAGCAGCTCGGGCATCCGTTACGCCTGCTCCAGGGTCTGGAGGGCGCAGGCAGTCTTGGCAGCCAGGCGGGCGTTGTTATACACCAGTTGGATGTTGCTGTCCAGGCTGTCGCCGCCGGTCAGGTCCTTGACCCGGGCCAGCAGGAAGGGGGTGGTCTCCTTGCCGTGGATGCCCTGGGCCTTGGCATCGGCCAGGGCCTGCTCGATGGCGGCGTCGATGACCTTGTGGTCCATGGAATACTCCTCAGGAATGGGGTTGGTGACCAGCATGCCGCCCTTCATGTCCAGCTGACGGGCCACATGGAAGGCCTTGGCCAGCTCCTCGGGGGTGTCGATCTCGTAGTCCACGGCGAAGCCGGACTTGCGGGTATAGAAGGCGGGCAGCTCCTTGGTGCCGTAGCCGATAACGGGCACGCCCTTGGTCTCCAGGTACTCCAGGGTCAGACCCAGGTCCAGGATGGACTTGGCACCGGCGCAGACCACCATCACAGGCGTCTGGGCCAGCTCCTCCAGGTCGGCGGAGATGTCCATGGTAGTCTCCGCGCCCCGGTGAACGCCGCCGATGCCGCCGGTGGCAAAGATACGGATACCGGCCATGTGGGCGATCATCATGGTGGTAGTCACGGTGGTGGCGCCGTCGCGTCCCTCTGCCACCAGAATGGGCAGATCCCGGCGGCTGGCCTTGGTGACGGCGTGGCCGCTCTTGCCCAGATAGTCGATCTCCTGGGGGGTCAGACCGGCCTTCAGGCGGCCGCCGATGATGGCGATGGTGGCGGGGACGGCGCCGTTTTCGCGGATGATCTTCTCCACGTTCAGAGCAGTCTCCACATTCTGGGGATAGGGCATGCCGTGGGAGATGATGGTGCTCTCCAGAGCCACCACGGGACGGCCCTCGGCCACTGCCTGCTGCACCTCAGGTGCGATATCCAGATAACGATTCATAAGTCATTTACCTCCTGTTGAGAATTGTTTCAATGTTATCCCAGCACATAGCCGGGTTGATGGTGGTTTCTGCCTCGCAGGCCAGAGCGCCTGCACCCACGGCCCAGCGGGCCGTGTCGGCAAGGGAATCGCCCAGAACCATCCGGGCGGCCAGGGCGGCGGCCACGGCGTCTCCGCCGCCGGTGGCGTTGGCCACATGGCACCTGGCACAGGGGACCCACGCGGTACTCCCCTGCCGGTCGGCGGCATAGATGCCCTCCGCGCCCAGGGAGATGTACACCGTGTCCAGGCCGGTGTCCAGCAGGCGGCGGGCCGCCTGGGCTGCGTCCTCCGGAGTCCGGATGGACATGCCGGACAGCAGCTCCGCCTCCAGGCGGTTGGGCTTCAGGGCCGCCAGCTTCCCCAGCACAGGCCGCAGCTTTTCGGCCTTGATGGTGGACACGGGGTCCGCCAGAATGGGGGCCTTGCAGTTGTCGCACAGCCACCGGATGCTGTCCTCCGGCAGGTTGGTCTCCAGCACCACCAGGTCCGCCCCGTTGATGAAGTCCAGCCGCTGCCGCAGGAAATCCGGGGTCATGCGGTCATAGATGTCCATGTCGTTGACGGCCAGGGCCATATCCCCGTCGGGCCCGGCGATGTACAGATAGGTGCCGGTGCGGCAGTCCGGCAGCACGGCGCTGGCGCTCAGGTCCAGGCCGATGTCCCTGGCGTTTTCCTGGACCCGGCGGCCGAAGTCGTCGTCGCCCATCACCGTCACCATGGCGGTCTGCTGGCCCAGCAGACACAGGTTGTGGGCGATGTTGCGGCCCACGCCGCCCAGGGACGTGGTCACATGGCCGGGATTGGAGTCCCGGGCCACCAGCTTCCCGGCGGACACCGCGCCGATGTCCATGTTCACGCCGCCTACCACCGCCACATACGGGGCAGTGCGGACAATGTAGCCCTTGCCGGTGATGCAGCCCTTTTTCATCAGGTTGGATATGTGCACCGCCACGCTGGAGCGGGTGATGCCGGCCTTGTCCGCCAGCTCCTGCTGCGAGATCATGGGGTTTTCCCGGATCCACTCCAGCAGCTGGCGCTCTCGCTGGGTCACAGGCTCACCTCCTAAGCAAAAGTTTGTTTTCTAATCTATTGCTTATTATATGCAGAACGCAGGTCCTTGTCAAGCCCCTTTGGGCAAATATTTCCGCCGGTCCGGGCAAAAAAAATGAACGCGCCGGGGCGCGTTCTTTTTGACTCACTGTTTATTCAGATAATCCAGCAGCTCCTGGGAATGTATAAAGGCATGGGGGCCCGCGTCATCCCGGTAGTCGGCGGAGCCGACGGATATCAGGACATCATCGGGATTGTCAGGAATAGAAAAATACACCGGCGCGTAGGAATCCGCCGCATACTCATAGGTCAGATACGTGCCCTGAGACAGGTCCAGGACCCCCAAGGTCTGGTCCAGCCTCCGGCCCAGGCCCTCTATCTGTTCGTTTTTGTCCAGCTGCGCTTCCATCAGCGACCGGATCATGCCGGTGATCTTCTGATAGCTGTCGCTGCCCTTTTCAAACACCGCCTTCTCCCGTCCGTTCTTGGACAGGACGATCCGTTCCGGGTCCGCCACGGTGCCCAGGGCCACGTCCTGATACGGGTGGTCCCTGTAGTCCTCGGGATTGGCCAGCTCCACCTTTTTTCCGCACCCGGCCAGCAGCACGAAGCACAAGGCCAGAGGCAGGAGGATCTTTGCGATTTTCATACGACACGTCCTTTCCATTTTCTAACATTTTTCTGTCCTGCTCGGGTCCACTTTTGGTAGTATACCATAAGAAAATCGGTTTGTAAATAGACACTGTAAATTTTTGTTTTTTTTCGCACTTACGGCTGGTTAAGACAGCTCCTCAACATCGTGTTCAATAACGTCCTTTCGTTTTGTGCAGATTTCCTCTTGCACCGGCGGCGGGATGGGTGTATGATAGCAATCATTCAATATTGAACTATCTAAAATCGGAGGAATTTTTCATGACCAACGCCTATCAGGTCTATACCGGGGCCCGGCAGCTGCTGGAGGGGTACGCCGCCGCCATGCAGCCCTTGTGCCGCCGGGAGGGGCTGGCCCCCAACGGGGTGGATATCCTGCTGTTTCTGGCCAACAACCCGGGCCTGGACACCGCCCGGGACATCTGCACCTATCGGAGGCTGAAGCCGGGCATCGTGTCCTTCCATGTGGAGAAGCTGGTGCAGGAGGGCTACCTGCTGCGGCAGCCCGCCCCGGAGGATCGGCGCAAATGCCGCCTGGTATGCACCCGGCGGGCGGAGCCTGTGGTGCAGCGGGGGCGGCAGGTGCAGGAAGCGTTTTTTCCGCCGGATGACGGCGGGGCTGGACCCCCAGGACCTGGCGGCCTTCCGCCGCTGCCTGGAGGGCTTTCAGCGGAATCTATCGCAAATGACACAGGAGGACGACCAATGACACAGGACAAGAAATTTCTGGGCACGGAGCCCGTGGGCAGGCTGCTGTGGAGGCTGGCGGTGCCCACGGTCATCGCCCAGCTGGTGAATATGCTGTACAACATCGTGGACCGCATCTACATCGGCCACATTCCCGAAACCGGCAGCATGGCCCTGACCGGCGTGGGGGTGTGCCTGCCCATCATCATGATCATTTCCGCCTTTGCGGCCTTTGTGTCCTCCGGCGGCGCGCCCCGGGCGTCCATCGCCATGGGCCGGGGCGACTATGACCAGGCCCAGCGCATTCTGGGAGGGTGCTTCACTTTACAGGTGGCCATTTCCCTGGTATTGACGGCAGTGCTGCTGATATGGAACCGGCCGCTGCTGCTGACCTTCGGCGCCAGCGGGAACACCATCGAATACGCCGCCCAGTATATGGGCGTTTACGCCCTGGGCACCCTGTTCGTGGAGCTGACCCTGGGCCTCAATGCCTTCATCACCGCCCAGGGCTTCGCCCAGGTGGGCATGAAAACGGTGCTCATTGGCGCGGTGGCCAACATTCTGCTGGACCCCCTGTTCATCTTTGCCCTGGACATGGGCGTCCGGGGGGCTGCCCTGGCCACGGTGCTGTCCCAGGGCATCTCCTGCGTGTGGGTAATCTCCTTCCTGCGGGGGAAAAAGACCCTGCTGCGGCTGGAAAAGGCCGCCCTGCCCATCCGCCCCCGGCTGATCCTGCCCTGCGTGGCCCTGGGTACGGCGGCGTTCATCATGCAGGCCAGCGAAAGCGTCATCTCCGTGTGCTTCAACGCCTCCCTGCTGAAATACGGCGGCGACCTGGCGGTGGGAGCCATGACCATTCTGTCCAGCGTCATGCAGTTCGCCATGCTGCCCCTCCAGGGCATCGCCCAGGGGGCCCAGCCCATCTCCAGCTATAACTACGGGGCGGGCAACGCCCAGCGGGTGCGCCAGACCTTCTGGCTGCTGCTGAAGGTAAGCCTGGGCTACGCCCTGGTGCTGTGGGGCTGCATCCAGCTGTTCCCCGGGGTCTTTGCCCGGATCTTCACTCCCGACGCGGAGCTGGTGGCCTTCACCGCCGGGGTGCTGCGGATCTACTGCGGGGCCCTGTTCCTGATGGGCATCCAGATCGCCTGCCAGATGACCTTTGTGTCCATCGGCAACGCCCCCTGCTCCATCATCGTGGCGGTGCTGCGGAAGTTCGTGCTGCTGCTGCCGCTGATCTATCTGCTGCCCCACCTGCTGGCGGACCAGACCCGGGCCGTGTTCCTGGCGGAGCCGGTGGCCGACGTCATCGCCGTCACAGGCACGGTGATCCTGTTCTCCTCCCAGTTCCGCAAGGCCCTGCGGAGCCTGGAAATCGACAACAAATCGTAATATCCGGCAAAAAATTGCATATTGTATAGCAAGACCTCCGGCTGGGCCGGAGGTCTTGCCGCTTATTGGTCAGATTTTGATGAGCTCATATTCCCGGCTGCCCATGCCCAGCTTTTCCGCATGCTCCAGGCAGCTCATCCAGTCCGTCTCCGGATGGAGATGGTGGAAGTGGTCATGGCCGCAGTCCCCGGCGGCAGCGGCCCCCGGCAGGGGCGGCTGGGCGTTTACCGCGTCCGCGCAGGCCATGTCCAGGGCCACCGGATCGAAGGAGGCAAACATGCCCACATTGGGGATGATGGCCGCGTCGTTCTCCGGATGACAGTCGCAGTTGGGAGACACATCGATGACCAGGCTGATGTGGAAGCAGGGCCGCCCGTCCACCACCGCCTGGGCATACTCGGCAATCTTCCGGTTCAGATTGGTGACCGTCTCGTCCCAGTTTACCCGGATGGCGTCCCGGGGACAGACGGCGATGCACCGGCCGCAGCCCACGCACCTGCTGTGGTCGATGGTGGCCTTGCGGTCCGTAACGGTAACGCCGCTGTGGGCGCAGATCCGGGTGCAGGCGCCGCAGCCCACGCAGTGCTCCTGGGCCACATGGGGCTTCCCGGCGTTGTGCTGCTCCATCTTACCGGCCCGGCTGCCGCAGCCCATGCCGATGTTCTTCAGCGCGCCGCCGAAGCCCGCCTCCTCGTGGCCCTTGAAATGGGTCAGGGAGATGAACACGTCGGCGTCCATCACCGCCCGGCCGATCTTGGCGTTTTTCACATATTCGCCGCCGCGCACCGGCACCTCCACCTCGTCGTTGCCCTTGAGGCCGTCGGCGATGATGATCTGGCAGCCGGTGGACAGGGGGGAGAACCCGTTGAGCATGGCGGCGTCCATGTGGTCCAGGGCGTTTTTCCGCCCGCCTACATACAGGGTGTTGCAGTCGGTCAGGAAGGGCTTGCCGCCCCGCTCCTTCACAAAGTCCGCCACGGCCTTGGCCCAGTTGGGCCGCAGGAAGGCCAGGTTGCCGGGCTCGCCGAAGTGCAGCTTGATGGCCGCGAACTTGTCCTCAAAGTCGATCTCGCCCATACCGGCGGTTTTCATCAGACGGGTCAGCTTCTGGGGCAGATTTTCCCGATAGTCGGCCCGCAGGTCGGCCCAATAAACTTTCGATGCCACTTGGAGATCCTCCTTGAATCTGAGATGGTCATAGTGTATCATATTCCCACGGAATTTGTCACGCTTTTTTGAAGGGAGGCGGTATGTATGCGCCTGCTGACTCATATCGTAGCCCCGGAGCAGGAGGGCTGGCCCCTGCGGCGGCTTCTGCGGCAGGAGCTGCGCATTTCCGGCAGCTTCCTGTCCCGGCTGAAATGGCGGCCCGGGGCCATCCTGGTCAACGGACGGCCCGCCACCGTGGCAGCGCTGGTCCGCGCCGGAGACACCGTCACCGCCGACGTGTCGGACCTGCCCGGGGACAACCCCCATATCCGGCCGGTGGACTATCCCCTGGACATTCTGTGGGAGGACCAGGACCTGCTGATCCTCAACAAGCCCGCAGGCATCGCCATCCACCCGGCGGCCCTGACGGAGGAGACCGTCACCGTGGCCGGGGCCGTGTGCCACTATCTGGGCCAGGGGAGCTTCCACTGTGTCAACCGCCTGGACCGGGGCACCACCGGCGTCATGGCGGTGGCCAAAACCGGGTACGTCCACCGGCTGTGCATGGAGCAGCTGCACTCCGGCGATTTCCGCCGGACCTATCTGGCGGTGTGCCGGGGCTGCCCGGACCCGGCGGCAGGGTCCATCGACCTGCCCATCGGCCGGGAGCCGGACTCCCTGCTGCGGCGGCGGGTGGACCCGGCGGGTCTGGCGGCCCACACGGACTATGAGACCCTGTGGCAGGGGCCGGACCGGGCGCTGCTGCGGCTGACTCCCGGCACCGGCCGCACCCACCAGCTGCGGCTGCACCTGTCCGCCATTGGCCACCCGCTGCTGGGGGACTGGCTCTACGGCCAGGAGGACCGGGACCTGATCCCCCGTCCGGCCCTGCACTCCCACCGGCTGGAGCTGACCCACCCCGTCACCCGCCGCCGCCTGACGGTAACGGCCCCGCTGCCGGAGGATATGGCCCGGCTTCTGCCGGAAGATATGAACAAATCTTGAAAAATGCAAAAAAAGGGTAGAAATTTTGACAGTGTATAGTATAATAGCCTATACACTGTCTTAACGCCGCGCCCCGGCGCGGAATCTATTTTCGGAAGCGGGAGGAACGTATGCGGAACATCTGGCGCATCATCAAGGCGGACGCCCGTTCGCTGTTTACGCATTTCTTTGCTCTGGCCGTGGCCCTGGTCATTGCGGTGCTGCCCAGCCTGTACGCCTGGCTGAATATCTACTCCAACTGGGACCCCTACGGCAACACCGGCAACATCAGCATCGCCGTGGCGTCCTTGGATAAGGGCTGGACGGAGGAGGACGGCACCCAGGTCAACAAGGGCCGGGAGGTGGTGGACGATCTGCGCACCAGCACCAGCATCAACTGGGTGGCGGTGGACACCAAGGAGGAGGCCGAGCACGGCGTCTATGCCGGGGATTACTACGCCGCCGTGGTCATCGGCCAGGACTTCTCTTATAATATGTACCACATGCTGACGGAGTGGACCGGCAAGCCCACCATCACCTATTATGAAAACTACAAGAAAAACGCCGTGGCCACCAAGATCACCGACACGGCGGTGTCGTCCCTGAAAACCACCATCAGCAAAAGCTATCTGGACGTGGTGGTGGACGCCGTTTTCCGGGGAGCCAACGACCTGTCGGACCAGCTGAAGGGCGACGACCCCGTGGGCTCCGTTCAGGGGCTGCTGGGCCAGGCTCGGAGCCTGCTGCGCTCCTGCGCCCAGACCGTGGACGCCTTCCAGGCCGCGGGCCAGGACAACAGCAGCTATCGCCAGGACCTGTCGGACCTGGTGGCGAATCTCAACCAGAACCGCCCCGACAGCCAGGAGCTTCTGGACACCGTGGCCCAGCTGAACCGCCAGGTCCACGCCGCCCTGGATAAGGCCCAGGCAGCCCTGGACAAGGCCTTTGACGCGGCGGAGAAAATTCTGAACGGCATCGACGTGGACGCTCAGCTGCCCCAGATTCAGGAGGACCTGCGGGACGCCGCCCAGACCATGGACGATATGGGCGATAAGCTCACGGCCTGGGCCAGATCTATCGCCGTGGAGGCCGGGCCCGTGGGGGCCCAGGCCGCAGCCGCCGCCCAGCGCCTGGCGGACAGCTGCTATCAGCTGCGGGACCGGCTGAACACCGTGGCCGACGGCATCCGGCAGAACTCCGCCGTTTTGCAGGACACCATCGCTTTGGTGGCCCAGCTGGAGAAGCTGACGGACACCCTGCTGACGCCGGTGTTCGGCGATGTGACGGATGATGTGAAAAACGTTCTGGACCAGACGGAGGGCCTGCTCCAGGGCCTCCACGGAACGGCAGTCGATACCCGGGACCTGCTGGCAGCCGCCGGCGCGGCGGCCGGCACCCTGGACGGTCTTATGTCCCAGGGCCGCGACGCCATGGGCCAGGCCATCGACAAGCTGGGGAGCCTGCTGGGCGGCCTGGAGGACAGCGACAGTCCGGACTATCTGGACACCCTGCTGGATATCCTGGGCGGCAGCCCGGAGGATTACGGCGCCTACTTCTCCCAGATGGTGCAGACCACCGTGGAGCCGGTGTATCCCATTGCAAACTACGGCAGCGCCATGGCCCCCTTCTATTCCGTTCTGGCCATCTGGGTGGGCGGCGTCATGCTGGTGGCCATTCTCAAGCCCCACGCCCGCCTGGAGGGGCTGGTGGACCCCAAGCCCCACCAGCTGTTTTTCGGCCGGTACTTCCTGTTTTTCGTCATGAGCCAGATTCAGGCCGCCGTCATCGTGGCCGGGGACCTGCTGGTGCTGAAGATCCAGTGCGTGGAGCCGGCGCTGCTGTTTGCCACCGGGGCCATCACCTCCCTGGTGTTCAGCCTGCTGATCTATTCCCTGACGGTTTCCTTCGGCGACGTGGGCAAGGCCGTTGTAGTGGTGGTCATGGTGCTCCAGATCGCCGGCTCCAGCGGCACGTTCCCCATTGAGCTGCTGCCGGACGTGTATCAGAAAATCTATCATATCTTCCCCTTCCCCTATGCCATCGACGCCGTGCGCGAGTGCGTATGCGGCCTGTATGGGACCACATGGCTGAAAAACATCGGCTGCCTGCTGATCTTCGGCGCGGCGGCCCTGGTCATCGGCCTGCTGGTGCGCAAGCCCTTTATGGGACTGAACCATTTCATGGAGGAGAAGCTGAAAGAAACGGAAATGCTGTAAGAAAGGAGGACTCCCTATGGACGAAAAGAAATATAGCCAGCTGTATCAGGCCCTTTTGCAGGAGGTCCTTCAGTTCCACAGCGGCAATCAGCGCCGCATCCGCAAGGGAATGCTGAGCCTGCTGCTGGTGCCGCTGGCATTTCTGGTGCTGCTGTTTTTATCCGACGGCTCCCGGGTGATCTTCCTGCTGCTGTGGATCGTATCCATGTTCGGCATCGCGGCGTATCTCATCGCCGTGGAGTATGTGGACTACGAAATGCAGAACAAGGTGAAGAAGATCACCCAGAAGGAGGTGGAGCTGGATCAGCTGATGGCCCTGCCCACCGGCATGCCCCAGCTGCTGCCCCATCTGCGGGGCCGGAGTCAGGAGAGCGAAGCGGCCCCGGAGGAGCCTACCCCAGAGGAGCCTACCCCGGAGGAGCCTGCCCCAGAGGAGCCTTGTCCCGCCCCTGTCCCGCCTTGTCCCCAGCCTGTCCCGCCCCGTCCCGCCTCTGTCCCGGTACAGCCGGAGCCCCTGCACCCGGAGCTGGCCCTGACCCTGTCCGACCTGCAGGAGAGCAGCCGCCAGCTGGCCCAGGGCTTTGAGCAGATGTCCCGGGAGCTGGGCCGCATTTCCCGGTCTATGGGCGATCAGGACCGGCGGTCCAGGGAGGTGCAGGCATGAGGAATATCTGGAGAATTTTCCGGGCCGACTGGCAGCGCATCAGCGCCAGCGTGGTGGCCGTGGTGGTCATCATGGGCCTGTGCCTGATCCCGTGCCTGTATGCATGGTTCAACATTTTTTCCAACTGGGACCCCTACGGCCCCGACGCCACGTCCAATATCCGCGTGGCCGTTACCAGCGAGGATGAGGGCTATGAGCTGCTGGGCCTGAAGCTGAACATCGGGTCCTTGGTGCTGGACGGCCTGAAAAGCAACAACCAGATGGGCTGGGACTTTGTAGACAGCCGGGAGGAGGCCCTGGAGGGTATCCGGTCCGGCAAGTACTACGCCGCCCTGATCGTTCCCGCAGACTTCACCGGTGACTTCGTCAGCATTCTGGACACGGACCTGCGGCACCCCCAGATCGAGTATTACGAAAACGAGAAGAAAAACGCCATCGCCCCCAAGATCACCAACAAGGCCAAGACCGCCGTTCAGGACGAGATCAACGCCACCGTGGTGGAGACGGTGACCAACGCCGTCACCACCGTCAGCTCCGTGTGCAGGGCTCTGGGCCTGGATGCGGACGACGTGTCCCAGGGGGTCATTGAAAAGCTCAGCAGCGCCCAGGACAGCCTGCGCACCCTGGAGGAGACGCTGACGGCCATGCAGACCCTGGCGGACCAGACGGACAGCATCCTGGCCTGCGCCGGGGTGGTCGCTGGCGACCTGGACAGCATCGTCAGCGGCAATGACCTGTCCGGCATCCAGGACGCCCTGGACCGGGGCATCGGCCGCCTGAACGAGACGGAGGCCGAGATCGCCCGGCAGCTGGAGGATATCGACGCCCAGATCGACGTCATCGCCGACGACATTGCCGCCGCCGTGGGAACGGCGGAGGATGTGGCGGGCTTTCTGGCCGGTCCCGCCCAGCAGCTGGACCAGCGGCTGGAGGAGCAGCAGCAGCGGCTGGAAAAGCTGCGGGACTTTGCCGCCGGTTATCCCGCCGTTCAGGAGCGGCTGGGCAACGCCATTTACCGCATCGGCGAGCTGCGGGACCTGCTGAAAACGCTGGAGAACCCCGGCCAGCTGGAGACCTGGCGCCAGGAGGTACAGGCCAAGGTGGATGAGCTCCGCCAGGAGCTGCGGGAGGCGGCCCTGCGCATCAGCGGCAGCGTGAACCAGCGGCTGGAGGAGCTGAACCGGGATGTGACGGAAAAGCTCCAGACCCTGCAGAGCGTGTTTGACAGCGTATCCGGCAATCTGTCGGCCCTGGGCGATAAGCTGACCCGGTATCAGGAGGCCATCCAGTCCACAGGCACCACCCTGAGCGGGGCCATCCAGCTGTCGTCCACCCTGCGGGGCGACCTGGGGCAGCTGGCCCAGGATATGGACCGCATCGTCACCAGTGACGGCTTCCGCCGCTTTGTGGAGGTGCTGGAAAACGACCCCGAGGGCCTGGCGGACTACCTGTCCGACCCCGTGGCCATGGAGACGGTGCCGGTATACGAGATCACCAGCTACGGCAGCTCGATGGCGCCGTATTACATCATGCTGGCCCTGTTCGTGGGCTCCCTGCTGACGGCCACCATGCTCCATGTGAACGCCCCCATGCCGGAGCTCTTCCGGCTGCGCCCTTGGCAGCGGTTCTTCGGCCGGTATCAGCTGTTTTTCCTGATTGGTATGATCCAGGCCCTGGTCACGGGCCTCGGCTGCATTTACTACATCGGCATCCAATGCCCGTATCCGGGGCTGTTCCTGCTGGCGTGCTGCGTGTGCAGCCTGAACTTCACCATGATGAACTATGCCCTGGTCTATGCCCTGGACAACATCGGCATGGCGGCCTCCGTCATCATCATGGTCATCCAGGTGGCGGGCTCCGGCGGCGTCTATCCCATCGACGTGCTGCCCGGGATCTTCCAGACGCTGTATAAGTTCATGCCCTTCCACTATGGCATGGACATGCTCCGGGAGACCATCGCCGGACGGTATGAGAATGTGTACTGGAAGAATCTGGCTGTGATGGCGGCCATGTGCGTGCTGTTTGCGGTGCTGGGGATGGTGCTGTATTACCCGGCCCGGCCCCTGAACCGGCTCATCGCCCGCAGCAAGGAAAAATCCGGCATTATGTGAGGAGGACTGCTGCCCATGAATGCAAAGCATGACCTGGCGGAAGCCCTGTGCCAACTGCTGGAGACAAAAACCCTGGAAAAAATCACCGTCAAGGACATTGTGGCCCGGTGCGGTGTGAACCGCCAGACGTTTTACTATCATTTTCACGACGTGTACGACCTGATGCGCTGGATCTTTGACCGGGAGGCCGCCGCCCTGGCCCAGAGCATCCGCAGCAACGGCAGCGACTGGCGGCAGGAGCTGCGCACCATCACGGACGTGCTGCGCAGCAAGCGTCACCTGGTGATGAATGCCTACCGCTCCGTGAACCGGCGGGATCTGGAGCGCTATCTGATGCAGGGCTACGGCCCGGTGATCCGCCGCATCGTGGACCAGGCGGCTGTGGGCCTGGACGTGACCCAGGGGGACCTGGAGTTCGTGTCCCGGTTCTATGCCCGGGGCCTGCTGAGCGGCGTGTTCGACTGGATCGAATCCGGCATGCCGGAGAGCATCGGCGACGATCTGCGCCGGTGCATCCTGCTGCTGGACGGCAGCCTGCCCACCGCCCTGAAAAGCGTCAGTGAGAAATAATCGCAAAGCCTCCGGCTTCGGCCGGAGGCTTTGCTTGAGACTGTCAAAAAAGTAGGCTTGCCTCCGCCTTCGGAAAGGAAGATAGTTACGAAAGAAACCCATCAGGGGTGTCTTTCGTTTTCAATCACAGCATTTTCAGAACTTTCATGAAAGCTCTGAAAATGCTCAGCAGCTTGTCAAAAAGGATTTTTGGCAAGCTGCGCAAAGCCTCCGGCTTCGGCCGGAGGCTTTGCTTTTCCTGCCAAATCCCCGAAAATACGCCCCGCCGCCCCTTGTCAAGTCATTCGGCGTTTGCTATAATAAAATATTATTTGCAGTACCGCGAAAGGGGTGTCCCGTCATGAAATATCAGCAGTGGAGCATACCGGACCTGCCTGCCCAGGCGGTGGACCGGCTCACCGGGGTCGGATACCCCTATCTGGTGTCCTCCGTGCTGGCCTCCCGGGGCGTCACCACACCGGAGGAGGCCGCTGCCTTCCTGGAGCGGGACCGGGAGCTGCCCTATTCCCCGTTTTTGATGAAGGATATGGACCGGGCTGCCGGGCGGGTGAACCGCGCCCTGGCCGATGGGGAAAGGATCGCCGTGTTCGGCGACTATGACGTGGACGGCATCACCGCCACGGTGATTCTGGTGGATTACCTCCTGTCCCGGGGCGGCGACGTGGTGCACTATATCCCCCGCCGCATCGAGGATGGGTACGGCCTGGGAAAGGACGCCATCCTGTCCCTGCATGACCAGGGCGTCCGGCTGCTGGTAACGGTGGACTGCGGCATCACCGGCGTGGAGGAGGTGGCCTATGCCAACTCCCTGGGCATGGACGTGGTCATCACCGACCACCATGAGTGCAAGGAGGAGCTGCCTCCCGCCTGCGCGGTGGTGGACCCCCACCGGCTTGACTGCGGCTATCCCTTCAAGCACCTGGCCGGGTGCGGCGTGGCGCTGAAGCTGGTGCTGGCCCTGGGGGGCGAGAGCCGGGAGGAGGCCCTGCTGTCCCGGTACTGCACCCTGGCCGCCATCGGCACCGTGGCCGACGTGATGCAGATGTCCGGCGAGAACCGGACCATCGTGTCCCGGGGGCTGGCATCTATCGGCCGGTCGGATTTCATCGGTCTGCACGCCCTGCTGCGGGAGGCGGGCCTGTCCGACAAGGCCGTCACCTCCGTGCAGATCGGCTTTGTCCTGGCCCCCCGCATCAACGCCGCCGGCCGTATGGGCGCGGCGGATATGGCGGCGGACCTGCTGCTGAGCACCGATCCCCACCAGGCAGAGCGTCTGGCCCGGGAGCTGTGCGCCCTGAACCGGGAGCGCCAGAGCGTGGAGCAGGCCATCTATGCCCAGGCCGTGGAGCAGATCGAGCAGTCCCCGGCCCAGGAGCGCAGCGCCCTGGTGCTGGCCTCGGATACCTGGCACCAGGGGGTGGTGGGCATCGTGGCCTCCCGTCTATCGGAAAAATACGCCTGTCCCAGCTTTATGATCCATCTGTCCGGCGGCACCGGCAAGGGGTCCTGCCGCAGCTGGGGCGGGTTCAACCTGTTCGCCGCTCTGGAATCCTGCTCCGACCTGCTGCTGGACTTCGGCGGCCACGAGCTGGCGGCGGGCTTTACCATTGAAGAAAAGAACATTCCCGCCTTCCGGCAGCGGATGAACCAATATACCCGGAAATTCCGGGGGGCAAGGCCCCGGTGTCCTGCCTGCAGGTGGATGTGTCCATCGGCCAGGCGGGACGGGTGACCCTTTCGGAGGTGGAGGCCCTGGACGCCCTGGAGCCCTATGGCGCAGGCAACGCCCGGCCGGTGTTCTGCCTGCGGGGGGCCACGCTGGAGCGGGTCCAGAACGTGGGCCAGAACCGGCATCTGAAGCTGCGCCTGTCCAAGGGCAGCGCCCAGTTTGACGGCATTTTCTTCTCCGCCGTGGCCCAGACCTGCGGCGTGGCCCCGGGCGACCGGGTGGACGCCGCGTTTTACCTGCAAATCAACGAATTCCGCAGCAGCCGCACGGTGCAGCTGCAGATGGTGGATATCCGCCCCTCCCTTTCCGGCAGCGCCCGGGAGGAGGAGTCCCTGCAGTTGGTAGGCCGCTGCCTGCAGGGCCAGGAGCTGCGTCCCCGGGACGCGGTGCGCCTGCTGCCCTCCCGGGACCAGTGCGTGTGCCTGTGGCGGGCCCTGCAGCACACGGTGCCCCCCGATGGGCTGGAGGCAGACTATCTGCCGCTGCTGCGGCGACTGTCCGGGGCCCTGCATGGGGCGGAGCCGTTTCTGCGGACGGCGCTGTGCCTGGAGGTGTTCCGGGAGCGGGGGCTGCTGCAAAGCCTCCGCCAGGGCGACAGCATCCAGCTGCATCTTACGGGCCAGGGGAAAAAGGTGGCCCTGGACCGGTCGGAATATCTGCTGCGCCTGCACCAGGCGCTGGACGCCGCGAAAGGAGGGGGACGCTCATGACAGTGGAAGAGCGATACCAGCACTTAGAGGACACGGTGCGGGCCTATAACCCCACCGCCAGCTTTGACAAGATCCGGGCCGCCTATGAGTTTGCCGCCGCCGCCCACCAGGGCCAGCTGCGCAAGGACGGTTCACCCTTCGTCACCCATCCGCTGGCTGTGGCCCAGATCGTGGCGGAGGAGCTGCACCTGGACTCCGAGTCCATCGAGGCGGCCCTGCTCCACGACACCATTGAGGACACCGCCGCCACCCACGAGGACATCGCCAAGCAGTTCTCCCCCACGGTGGCGGATCTGGTGGAGGGGGTCAGCAAGCTGACCCGGGTCCACTATACCTCCAAGGCCGAGGAGCAGATGGAAAATCTGCGCAAAATGCTGCTGGCCATGTCCAAGGACATCCGGGTCATCCTCATCAAGGTCTCCGACCGGCTGCACAATATGCGCACCATGGAGTACCAGACTCCGGAAAAGCAGAAGCAGAAGTCCTTCGAGACCCTGGAGATCTATGCGCCCATTGCCCACCGGCTGGGCATGCAGAAAATGAAGTGGGAGCTGGAGGACCTGTCCCTGAAATACCTGGACCCCATCAGCTACCGGGAGATCGTGGACGCGCTGAACGAGAAGGCCGCGGAATACGACGGCTTCATGTCCTCCATCCACGACCAGATCACCCAGCGCCTGCACGAGTCCAATATCGACGGCTATGTGTATGGCCGCATGAAGCACCCCTATTCCATCTATCGCAAGATGTACACCCAGAACAAGTCCCTGGACGATGTGTATGATCTGTTCGCCTTCCGGGTCATCGTGGACACGGTGTCCGACTGCTATTACGTTCTGGGTATTATCCACGACCTGTACAAGCCCGTGCTGGGCCGGTTCAAGGACTATATCGGCACTCCCAAGCCCAACATGTACCAAAGCCTTCACACCACCGTTATGGGCCAGAACGGCATCCCCTTTGAGGTGCAGATCCGCACCAAGGAGATGCACGAGGTGGCCGAATACGGCATCGCCGCCCACTGGAAGTATAAGCAGAACGGCCAAGGCGGCGGCGACGAGGGCCGGTATGAGTGGGTCCGGCGTCTGCTGGAGAATCAGGAGGGCACCGACGCCGAGGAGTTTATCCACTCCCTGAAGGTGGACATGTTCGCCGACGAGGTGTTCGTATTCACCCCCCGGGGCGACGTGATCAACCTGCCCGCCGGGGCCACGCCCATTGACTTTGCCTATAACATCCACTCCGCCGTGGGCAACCACATGGTGGCCGCCAAGGTCAACGGGCGCATCGTGCCCTTTGACTTCCGGCTGAAAACCGGCGACATCGTGGAGGTGGTCACCTCCCAGTCCGCCCACGGGCCCAGCCGCGACTGGGTGAAGATCGCCCGGTCCAGCAACGCCCGGTCCAAGATCCGCCAGTGGCTCAAGCGGGAGCGCCGGGACGAGAACGTGGTCACGGGCCGCGCCTCCTTCGAGTCGGAGCTCAAGCGCTGCGGCGTGTCCCTGAAGGAGCTTACCAACGACGAAAACCTGCCCGGTATCCTGAAAAAGCTCACCTACCGGAGTCTGGACGATCTGTACGCCGCCATCGGCTACGGCGGCATCAGCAGCCTGAAGGTCATCGGCCGCATCCGGGAGGATATCCAGCGCATCCTCCACCAGCACCAGGTGGAGCGCCAGGCGGAGGTGCCCGTGGAGGGTCATCCCGAGGTCACCCGCCCCGCCGTGCCCAAGCGCACCCACAGTGAAAAGGGCATCATTGTGGAGGGCCTCAGCAACTGCCTGGTGAAGTTCTCCAAGTGCTGCACCCCCGTCCCCGGGGACGACATCGTGGGCTTCATCACCAAGGGCTACGGCGTGTCCGTCCACCGGAGGGACTGCCCCAACGCCGACCCGGCCCGCCGGAGTCCCAATGAGAAGGGCCGCTGGATCAAGGTGTCCTGGGCCGACGATGTGGAGGGCACCTTCCGCACCACCCTGCAGGTGGTGGCCAAGGACCGCATCAACCTGATCATGGACATCTCCACGGTGCTGTCCTCCACCAAGACCCATGTGGGCTCCCTGAACGCACGCTCCACCCCCGACGGCTTCGCCCTGATCACCCTGGATACCGACATATCCAGCAGCGAGCAGCTGAAAACCGTTATGCGCCGCATTGAGCAGATTTCCGGCGTTATGCGTGTCACCCGCCCGGCAGGCTGAGAAAAAACACAATATATCAACTGAAAAGGAGACTATATTACCATGAGAGCAGTGCTGACCCGCGTGAAAAGCGCCTCCGTTTCCGTCGACGGCAACGTCATCGGCCAGATCGGCCCCGGCTTCCTCATCCTGCTGGGCATCACCCATGACGACACCGAGGCCCAGGCCGTGAAGCTGGCCGACAAGCTGACAGGCCTGCGCATTTTCGAGGATGAGGACGGCAAGATGAACCGCGGCCTGGACACGGTCAACGGTGAAATTCTGGTGATCTCCCAGTTCACCCTGTACGGCAACTGCCGCAAGGGCCGCCGCCCGGAATTTCTGGCTGCCGCCCGGCCCGAGGTGGCCATTCCCCTGTATGAAAAATTCGTGGCCCTGTGCCGGGAAAAGGGCATTCACACCGAAACCGGCGAGTTCGGCGCGGAGATGCTGGTGGAGTCCGTCAACGATGGGCCCCTGACCCTTATCGTGGACACGGATCAGCTCAACGCGTAACAAAACCGTATATCCTGCCGGGCGGACGCCGCTGTCCGCCCGCTTTTATCCTGAACAGGAGGTTTTCCCCCATGAAAATCGATTCCATTATGGTAGGCCCCATTATGACCAACTGCTACCTGCTGTCCGACGAGACGGCGGGGGTGTGCGCCCTGATCGACCCCGGCGACGAAGCGGACCGGGTGCTGGACATGGTGTCCCGCTCCGGCTGCGCATTGCAGTACATTCTGCTGACCCACGGTCACTTTGACCACACCACCGCCGTGCGCCCCATTCTGGAGCGGTACCCGGATCTGCCGGTGTACATCAACGAAAAGGACGTGGTGGACGGCCGCCGGGGCGACATGGAGCTGGTATTCTCCCGCCTGCCGGAGCACAACCAGCGCTACTATCACGACGGCGACACCCTGACCCTGGGCAGTCTGACCATCACCGTGCTGGAAACTCCCGGCCACTCCAAGGGGTCCGTGTGTCTGGTGGTGGGAGATGTTATTTTCTCCGGCGACACCCTGTTCCGCTGCTCCTGCGGCCGGACGGACTTCGCAGGAGGCGACTGGCGGGAAATGCTCCAGTCCCTGGGCCGGCTGGGGAATCTGCCCGGACCCTATCAGGTCTATCCCGGCCACGACCAGCCCACCACCCTGGACTATGAGCGCCGGGCGAACCCCTATGTCCGCCAGGGCATGAAGTAAGCGAGGCGCCGCATGAAATTGGTATTTCGCGGTCACGACGACCGCTACGCCGTGGAGCAGAGCCTGCTGGCCTTCTTCCCGGAGGAGCGCCCCGTATATCAGGCCCCGGAGCCCAGCGAGGACAACTGGGCCCGGGTGGATCTGCACCAGAGCCCGGTGTATGCCACCGCCGTCACCGAGATCGCCTATGGCGGCAGGCTGGGCCGGGGGACCTCCCGGGCCCTGCTGCGGGGCGTGGACGACGAATATGAGCGGGAGCGCCTGCGGCAGAAGGCCGTGAAGCTCAGCTTTTTCAAGGCCGCCCGGGAGATCACCGGCCTGACCCCGGCCTGGGGCGCGCTGACGGGCATCCGTCCCGGCAAGCTGGCGGCCCGTCTGCTGGAGCAGGGGAAGTCCCCCGCCCAGGTCAGCCGCATTCTGGGGGACACCTACTATGTCTCCCCTTCCCGCCGCCGTCTGGCGGTGGAAACGGCCCAGGCGGGCCTGCGGGCCAAGGCGGACCTGCGCCCGGAGGACATCTCCCTGTACATCGGCATCCCCTTCTGCCCCACCCGCTGCGCCTATTGCAGCTTCGTGTCCCAGTCGGTGGAAAAATCCCTGGGGCTGGTGGAGCCGTATCTGGACGTGCTGTGCCGGGAGATCACCGACGCCGCGCAAATGGTCCGGGAGACGGGCCTGCGCATCAAGTCCTTCTATATGGGCGGCGGCACCCCCACCACCCTGTCGGCCCAGCAGATGGACCGGCTGCTGACCCACCTGAACCGCAGTTTTGACTTGTCCGGCTGCGTGGAATACTGCATCGAGGCCGGACGGCCCGACACCATCACCCGGGACAAGCTCCAGGTGCTGCTGGACCACGGGGCCGACCGCATCAGCGTCAACCCCCAGTCCCTGGAGGACACCGTGCTCCAGGCCATCGGCCGCCGCCACACCGCCCGGGACATTGAGGACACCATGGCCCTGGCCGCGTCCATGGGCTTTCCCCATGTGAACATGGACCTGATCGCGGGACTTCCTGCCGACACGCCGGAGGGCTTCCGGCGGACCCTGGACAAGTGCCTGACCTTCGGCGCGGACAACATCACCGTCCACACCCTGAGCCTGAAAAAGGGCAGCCGCATCCTGCTGGAGGGGCTGCCCATCCCCACAGCGGCGGACGTGGCCCGGATGCTGGACTATGCCGACCCCACCCTGCGGGCCGCAGGGTTCTCCCCGTACTACCTGTATCGCCAGAAGTACATGTCCGGCAGCTTTGAAAACGTGGGCTGGTGCATATCCGGGGCGGAGGGGCTGTATAATATCTATATCATGGAGGAGCTGCACAGCATCCTCTCCCTGGGCGCAGGCGGCTCCACCAAGATGGTGGACCCGGTCCGGGGCCGCATCCAGCGGGTGTTCCACGCCAAGTACCCCACGGAGTATATCCAGCGTCCCGAGAAGATTGCAGAGAATCTGGCGGCCTTCCGGGCATTCCATGAGAAAATGAAGCGGTAAAGGGAGAGGAGGTTCCATGTCCCAGGGCAAGCAGTCATTTTTAGGCGGCGCTGCGCTGCTGACCGTCACCATGCTCATCACCAAGGCCATCGGGGCCCTGTATAAGATCCCCCTGGGAAACCTGCTGGACGAGCAGGGCATGAACTATTTCTATGCCGCGTACAATATCTATAATCTGCTGCTGATGGTGTCCACCGCCGGACTTCCCCTGGCCCTGTCGCGGCTGGTGTCCCAGGCGGAGGCTCTGGGCCGGGTGAACCGGCGGCGGCGCACGGTGTCCGTGGCCTTCTGGCTGTTTCTGCTGCTGGGGGCCGTCAGCAGCGGCGTGATGTTCTTCCTGGCCGGGGACCTGGCTGGGTGGATGCACAATACCCAGGCGGAGAACGCCATCCGGGTGCTGTCTCCGGCGGTGCTGTGCGTGTGTCTGGTGTCGGTGATCCGGGGCTATACCCAGGGCATGGGCGATATGCGGCCCACCGCCGCCAGCGAGGTCATCGAATCCGCCAGCAAGCTGGTGGTGGGCCTGGGTCTTGCCTGGTGGCTGCTGCGGCAGGGGTATCCCTCCCACATAGCCGCCGCCGGGGCCATCGCCGGGGTCACGGCGGGGGTGATTCTGTCCCTGCTGGCTCTGACCGTGTGGACAGCGACCCATCTGTCCCGGGACAAGGGCCGGGACGACCCGGGACGGCGGCGGGACATCCTGCGCCAGCTGCTGGCCATCGGGGTGCCCATCACCGTGGGCTCCGTGAGCCTTTCCGTCATCAATCTGCTGGACCAGTCCATCACCATGGGCATCCTGCAGACCTCCTGGGGCCTGACGGAGCCGGAGGCCGCCGGCCTCTACGGGACCTACAGCTACGCCGGGAACCTGTTCGCCCTTCCGGCGGCGTTTATCTATCCCCTGACCATCAGCCTGATCCCCGCCATCGGGGCGGCCCTGGCCCGGGGGGACCGGGCCTCCGCCGGGCGGCACACCGCCGCCGCCTTCCGGCTGACGGCGCTGCTGGCTCTGCCTGCCGGGGTGGGGCTCAGCGTTCTGGCCCGGCCCATTCTGGAGCTGCTGTACCCCGCCAAGGGGGCCCAGACTCTGGCCGGGGCGGCATATCACCTGCAGATTCTGGGCATAGGCAGCATTTTCGTGTGTCTGATGGCCCTGTCCAACGGGATTTTGCAGGCCTATGGCCGGGAAAAGATCCCCCTGTGGAGCCTGCTGGCCGGGGGCGGGCTGAAGATCGCCATGAACTATCTGATGATCTCCAGCCCCGACTACGGCATCCGGGGGCTGCCGGTGAGCACGCTGTGCTGCTACGCCCTGATAACCGTGCTGAATCTGATGGCCATCGCCCGATATGTGCCGGAGAAGCCGGATTACTTCCGGGTGTTTTGCCGGCCGGGGCTGGCTGCGCTGGTCATGGGCCTGGCGGCCTGGGCCGTGCGGCGGCTGCTGGCGGCGCTGCTGCCAGGGGGCCTTGCCACCCTGCTGGCGGTGATCATAGCCGCGGCCGTATACGCCGGGGCGGCGCTGCTGCTGGGAGCCGTGGACCGGGAGGAGCTCCTGGCCTTGCCCGGCGGGGAGAAGCTGGCCCGGCTGCTGCGGCTGAAATAAGCGAAAATTTCGTACATTTTTCATGAAAAGGAGCCTTCATAGGCTATTTTGCCGATAAGAGGACTTGCAATAGGAGTGGGAATATGGTACATTTTAGAGAGAAAGACCGATACGACTACGGCGACCTGCTGGAGATCATCCGCATTCTCCGCTCGCCGGAGGGCTGCCCCTGGGATCAGGTGCAGACCCACGCGTCCATCCGCCGGGGGCTTCTGGAGGAGGCCTATGAGACCGCCGAGGCCATTGACCGGGACGACGCCCCTCTTTTGCAGGAGGAGCTGGGGGACGTGCTGATGCAGGTGGTGTTCCATGCGGACATCGAGCGCCAGCGGGGCCGGTTCACCATGGAGGACGTGGTGGACGGAGAGGTGAGGAAGCTGCTGTTCCGCCACCCCCACGTATTCGGCAGCGCCGCCCCGGAAAAGGATGCGGAGTCGGTGCTGGTCAGCTGGGACGCCATCAAGCGCCGGGAAAAGCACCAGCGCACCACCGCCCAGGCCATGGACAGCGTGGCCCGGTCCCTGCCCGCCCTGTGGCGGGCGGAAAAGCTCCAGAATAAGGCGGCCGCCGACGGCTTCGACTGGCCGGATATTCAGGGAGCACTGACCAAGCTGGACGAGGAGGTGGGCGAGCTCCACCAGGCGGTCCGGGAGGGTGCCAACGTGGCCGAGGAGCTGGGGGACGTGCTGTTTGCCGCCGTAAAGGCCGCCCGCTTTGCCGGGGTGGACCCGGAGGACGCTCTGAACGCCGCCTGCGAGAAGTTCATCCGGCGCTACGCCGCCGTGGAGCAGGGAGCCGCAGGCCGGGGCGTGCCGGTGTCGGACCTGACCCTGGCGGAAATGACCGACCTGTGGAACGGCGCAAAGCAGCGCCATGACTCTGACGGTTTCTGATGCGATGCATATCGCTTTGGGATAGATCACTGAACCAAGGAAATTTTTTAGGAGGAATATCATGAATAAGACCGAACTGATCGCCGCTGTGGCGGAAAAGACCGGCATGTCCAAGAAGGACACCGAGGCTGTCATCTCCGCGACCCTGGGCACCATCACCGCCGCCCTGCATGAGGAGGAGAAGGTGCAGCTCATGGGCTTTGGCTCCTTCGAGGTGAAGAAGCGTGCCGCCCGCACCGGCCGCAACCCCAGAAGCAAGGAGACCATCCAGATCCCCGCCTCCCAGACCCCCGTTTTCAAGGCCGGCAAGGCCCTGAAGGACGCCGTGGCCAAGTAAAGAAAAGTATTTTCAGCGGCGCGGGAGTCCCCGCGCCGCTTGCGCATTTTCAAAACTTCCGCAGAAGCTCTGAAAATGCAGGGATTGAAAACGAAAGACGACCCTGATGGGTTTCTTTCGTAACGATCTTCCTTTCCGAGGGAGGCGGCCCTGCTTTTTGGGGGACAGACTGCGGCGGCGCGGGAGTTCCCTGCGCCGCCTGACTGACAGAAGGAGACATGCATGGCAAAGATGACATGGCTGGAGCGGCGGTATCGCCGGGCGCACCTGGAATGCGTGCGCCACATCACCATCGACCCCCGGGGGCCCGGGGTGGTGCGCATCCACATGATCCCGCCCCGGACGGAGGACGCCGGGGATCCGTTTCTGCTGCTTTTGAACGGGGCGCAGCTGGTGCCCCTGAATCTGAGCTGGGCCATTCTGCTGGCCAATTTTATGGACCAGCTGGAGCCCTGGAGCGGCCGGGAGATCGGCCAGGAGGACTGGCAGTCCATGCTTTCGGCGGCGGTGAAGGCCACCCGCCGCACCTATCCCGGCACCGGCCGGGACGTGCTGCTGGGGGACCTGGAGCGGATACTGCGCAGCATCGTGGCCATCGCCCGGGGCCAGGAGCCGCCGGAGGAGGTGGGCATCCTGTCTCTGGGCGAATACGCCGGCCGCATGTCCGCCCCCCACCGGATGGACCTGATGATCAGCGCCATGAGCCCGGGAGGGCGCGTGGCACTGCAACCAGAAGTGCCTGCACTGCTATGCCGCCGGGCAGACCCTGGGCCAGCGGCCGGAGCTGACCACGGACCAGTGGAAGGGACCCCTTCTGGGAGAAGCTCCGCCCGGGGCCAATATCCCCCCAGGTGACCTTCACCGGCGGAGAGCCCACCCTGCGGCAGGACCTGGTGGAGCTGGCGGAGGCGGCCCAGTGGTTTGTGACCCGGCTGAACACCAACGGCCGCCTGCTGACGCCGGAGCTGTGCCGGGGCCTGTTCGAGGGCCAGCCTGGACAGCGTCCAGGTGACTCTGTACGCTGCCGACGCCGCCGTTCACAACGCCCTGGTGGGGGCGGAGGGCTTCGATGACACGGTGCAGGGCATCCGCAATGCCGCGGCGGCGGGGCTCATCGTGTCGGTGAATACCCCCCGTTTGCAGCCTGAACCGGGATTACAGCGCCACGCTGCGGCTTGTACATAGTCTGGGCGTCCGGTATGCCACCTGCTCCGGCCTGATCCCCACCGGCGGCGCCGCCGGAGACGAGAGCCGGGCCACCCGGCTGGGGCAGGAGGAGCTGGCCGGCATCCTCCGCCAGGCCGCGGACACCGCCCACGGCCTGGGCATGGAGCTGGACTTCACCAGCCCCGGCTGGCTGCCGGAGGAGACGCTGCGCTCCATGGGCCTGGCCCTGATCCCCAGCTGCGGGGCGTGCCTGTCCAACATGGCCGTGGCTCCGGACGGCACGGTGCTGCCCTGCCAGAGCTGGCTGGAGGGGCCGGGCCTGGGGAACCTGTGCGCCGACGACTGGGCCGCCATCTGGGACGGCCCCCAGTGCCGCCGCATCCGGGCGGAAAGCGCCAAAATGGAGCATATCTGCCAATTGCAGCAGGAAGGGGGATGCTGACCATGCGGAAAATTCTATGCCGGGCGCTGCTGTGCCTCTGCCTGGTGCTGGCCCTGGCGCCGGTGCCTGCGGCCTATGCCCAGGACCTGGACCGCATCGAGTCCTATGATGTGGACGTGACCCCCGACACCCAGGACGGCAGCCTGCGCATCCAGGTGACCCTGGAGTGGACGGTGCTGGCGGAGGGGCCCGTCAGCTGGGTGAAGATCGGCGTGCCCAACGGCAGCATCCGGGAGGAGACGGCCCTGACGGACAACATTGACCGCCTGAGCTTCGACAACAGCTATATGTATGTCTACTTCGACCGGGACTACAACGACGGCGAGACCTTCCGGTTTTCCTACAGCTGGGTCCAGGAGTACATGTATGCCCTGGAGAGCGATACCGTGTCCTATGACTATACCCCCGGGTGGTTCGACGAGGCCCGGGTGGGGCAGATGACCCTGACCTGGCACGACCCGGCAGGGGTGGACGGCGCAGGCTCCGACGGACAGACCGGCGGAGACCATGTGCTGGCGCAGACCGACCTGGCCCACGGCCAGCAGATGAACTTCACCGTCCACTATGACGGCTGGCCCACTCAGCTGGCCCAGGACGGCAGCCGGGACAGCCTGCCCACGGATGACGATCCCTCTGTCAATCCCGGCTACGACCCGGGCTATGACCCGGATTACGACGGGGACAGCGGCTTCGGCATCGCCCAGGTCATCATCCTGCTGGTGGTCCTGATCATCATTATCCGGATCCTATCGGCGTCGGACGGCTATCGGGGCGGCTTCGGCACCCACTATGTGTTCGTCAACGGCCTGTGGTTCCCGGCGGGACCCGACGGGCGGCCCCGGCCCGGCGCCCACGGCACCCGGGAGAAGCCCAGGCCTCCCCGGGGAGGCGGCGGGTTCGGCGGCGGCAGCCGGGGCGGAGGCTTCGGCGGCAGCGGCTTCGGCGGCGGGGGACACTGCGCCTGCGCCAGCAGCTGCGCGTGCGCCTGCGCCTGTGCCTGCGCGGGAGGCGGCCGGGCCGGATGCAGCGCCAAGAATCTCTATGGCGCGGTGCATCTGAACAGGGACGTTACCCACAGCGTGGAAGAATAGCAGCTCATGGGGCGGACCCGGCGGGTCCGCCCTGAGCTTGTCAAAAAGGGCAATGCCCTTTTTGACAAAAGAGATTTCGCTCCGACCCGCGCAAAGTATTTTTCGCGACGTACATGCCGCCGCGAAAAATAGATTGAACACTATTCGCGGCCTGCGGGCCGCGAACTCTGCGAGGCCTTTTGACAGTCTATGGGCGGACCCGGCGGGTCCGCCCTTTTTGCATTTTTTTGCAATTTTCTCTTGCAAGTTCCGGCGGAATATGATATAAATGGAGTGTTAAAATGCTTTGAACGGGAAGTTCTGCGGAGAAAGCCTGCCCAAGAGAGGACCGGTCGCCGGCTGCAAGCCGGTCTGTCAGGCGCTGCGGTGTTCGCCCGGGAGCTGCCGCGAGGAAATGCGCGGACGGGTCGTCCCCCGTTATCGGGAAAACGAGTGCGCGGTTCTGTGCCGCGAAGCTGGGTGGTACCACGGAAGCCATACGCCTTTCGTCCCAAGTGATTGGGAGGAAGGGCTTTTTTCGTCCCAAAAAACTGATCCTATCAAGGAGGAGCCATATGAAAGAGAAACTGACACAGCTGCTGCAGGAGGGGCAGGAGAAGATCCGCGCCGCTCGCAGCGAAGGCGAGCTGCAGGAGGTCAAGGGCCTGCTGCTGGGCAAGCAGGGAGCGCTGACGGGCCTTCTGAAGGAGCTGCCCCGGCTGGACGTGAGTCTGCGGCCGGAGATGGGCAAGGCCGTGAACCAGGCCAAGGCCCAGCTGACGGAGCTGCTGGAATCCAAGCGGGAGGAGCTGAAGCTGAAGGCGTCGGAGGTGGACCCGGACTTCGACATCACCGTACCCGGTACGGCCCCCCTGTCCGGCGGCCTGCACCCCATCACCCAGATGTGCTACGACCTGAACGACGCGTTCCGGTCCATGGGCTTTGAGATCTTCGAGGAGTCCGACATCACCAGCGAGCTGTACGGCTTCGACAACCTGAACTTCCCCCCCAACCATCCCGCCCGGGAGAGCATGGACACCTATTGGCTGGAGGGCCACGACAAGGGCCAGTGCTGGGAAAAGCTGTGCCTGCGGCCCCATCTGACCGGCGGCTCCGTCCGCTATATGCAGACCCACAAGCCCCCCTACCGCTTCGTGTACCCGGGCCGGGTATACCGCAATGAGACCACCGACGCCCGCCACGAGCGCGCCTTTTTCCAGTATGAGGCTCTGATCGTGGACAAGGACTTCACGTTCGCCTCCGGCAAGGTGATGATCAAGAGCATCCTGTCCAAGGTATTCGGCCGGGACGTGCCGGTGCGGATGCGGGCGGGCTTCTTCCCCTTTGTGGAGCCGGGGTTCGAGATCGACATGGGCTGCCTGGTCTGCGGCGGCAAGGGGTGCAGCGTGTGCAAGCACGTGGGCTGGATCGAGATCATGCCCGGCGGCACGCCCCATCCCAATGTCCTGCGCTCGGCGGGCCTGGATCCGGACGAATACACCGGGTTCTATGTGAACATCGGCCTGGACCGGCTGGTGATGATGCGCTACGGCGTGGATGACGTGCGTATGTTCCACAGCGCCGACCTGCGCTTCCTGGAACAGTTCCGTTAAAAGGAGGGGAAACACATGAAAGTATCACTGAATTGGATCAAGGATTACGTGGACCTGCCCCAGGACATGGACCTGACGCGGCTGGCCTATGACCTGACCATGTCCACCGTGGAGGTGGAAGGGGCCGAGGACCTGGCCCGGCGGTTCGACCACATGCTGGTGGGCCGGATCGTGGAGGTGTGCCCCCATCCCAACGCCGACAAGCTGCAGATCTGCCGCACCGACATCGGCGGCGGCGACATCCGCGACATCGTATGCGGCGGCACCAACGTCCGCCCGGGCATGAAGGTGGCCGTGGCGGCCCCCGGGGCCATGTGCCGCTGGCACGGCGAGGGCGAGCCGGTGGAGATCAAGGAGGCCAAGCTCCGGGGCGTCAAGAGCTACGGCATGATCTGCGGCGCGGCGGAGATCGGCCTGGGAGATCTGTTCCCCACCACGGAGGAGGCCCACATTCTGGACCTCAGCGATTTCGACGCTGCGGCGGGCACCCCCATTGCCGACGCCCTGGACCTGCACGACATCATCCTGGAGATCGACAACAAGTCCATGACCAACCGGCCCGACCTGTGGGGCCATTACGGCATCGCCCGGGAGCTGGCGGCTCTGTATGACCTGCCCCTGAAGCCGCTGCCGCCCTTTACCTGCGATGCCGGGGCCGACGGACTCACCGTTACCGTGGAGGACACGGAGCGCTGCCCCCGCTATATCGGCGCGGCGGTAGAGGGTCTGTCCGTGAAGCCCGCCCCCTTCCGGATGCAGAGCCGCATCTGGCGGGTGGGCATGCGGCCCATCAACGCCCTGGTGGATATCACCAACTATGTGATGCTGGCCACCGGCCAGCCCACCCACGCCTTCGACTCCGACAACATCGCCGGGCACATCATCGTCCGCCGGGCCAAGGACGGCGAGCAGCTGGAGCTGCTCAACGGCAAGGCCCTGTCCCTGTCCGCCGACGATCTGGTCATCGCCGACGAGGCGGGGGTGGTGGGTCTGGCCGGCGTCATGGGCGGCGCCAAGGACTCCGTTCTGCCCTCCACCGACAAGGTCATCCTGGAGATCGCCAATTTCCAGGCCGCCGGCGTCCGCCGCACGGCCCTGCGGTACGACAACCGCACCGAGGCGTCCTCCCGCTATGAAAAGGGCATCGACCCGGAGCGCTGCGACCAGGCCCTGTCCCTGGCCATGAGCCTGTTCCGGGAGCTGTATCCCGACGTGCGCGTCACCAGCTTCTGCGACCAGTATCCCGCGAAGCTCCAACCGGCGGAGATCGACGTGTCCCTGCGGTGGCTGGACCGCCGCCTGGGCAAGCACCTGACCAACGACGAGATCGCCCACAAGCTGGGCCTGCTGGGCTTCCGGCTGGACTTCAGCGGCGACAACATGCATGTTACCGTGCCCACCTGGCGCTCCACCGGTGATGTATCCATCAAGGCCGACATCATGGAGGAGGTAGCCCGGATGGTGGGCTATGAGAACTTCCAGGCTGCCCCCATCACCACCTCCTTTGACGGGGCCATCAACCAGCTGGATAAGGACCTGGAGCGCCGGATCAAGGAGTACCTGGCCATTCGCTGCGGCATGCAGGAGATCTTCACCTATCCCTGGATGGATGAGTCCTATGTAAACGCCATTTTGCAGGACACCGCCGGGATCCTGGCCCTGTCCACGCCGCCGTCTCCCTCCGAGCGGCTGATCCGCTCCTCCCTGCTGCCCAATCTGTGCAAGGCCGTGGTGAAAAATGAGCGGTACTTCACGGAGTTCTCCCTGTTTGAAACGGCCCAGGTGTTCCGCGACGCCGACTACAGCGCTCCCTACGATCCCCGGGAGCTGCTGCCCTCCCAGCGCAAGAACATTGCCGGCGCCTTCGTGGCCCCGGCCAAGGACGTGACGGCCCTGTTCCGCCGGGCCAAGGGCGCGGTGGAGCAGATGCCCCGCTATACCCATATGGAGGGCTTCACCTTCCGCCAGGAGAAGCGCCCGGTGTGGGCCGACCAGGTGGTGTGGCTGAACATCTTCCTTGGCGAGGAGCAGGTGGGCAACCTGGCGCTGCTGGCCCGGAAGCCCGCCATGGCCTGCGGCATCAAGAATCTGGCGGTGATGCTGTTCGAGCTGGATGTGGACGCCCTGAAGCCCTTCCGCTCCCGCACCAACACCTTCACCCACCTGCCGGAGTATCCCATGACCGACTACGATATCTCCCTGCTGTTCGACAGCCAGGTGAAGTGGAGCCAGATGTATGACGTCATCGCCCAGGGCATCCACGAAAACGGCCTGCTCCACGGAGCGGATTTTGTGGACGAGTACCACGGCAAGCAGGTGCCCGCCGGGAAGAAGTCCGTCACCATCCGGCTGACCATCGGCTCCCTGGAAAAGACCCTGACCTCCACGGAGATCGAGGAGTGCGCCTCCGGCGTCATCAAGAAGCTCACCAAGCGCCTGGGGGCGGAGCTGCGCACCCGGTAAAATCCGTTTTTTCCTCTTTACAGCGCCGGAAAAATAGCGTATACTGATGGTGAATCAATAGAAAGGGGAGAAAGCCCGCATGGATGATTTCACCAGAAAGTTTGACGCCGCCCAGGATAAGGACGAGCAAATCCACTTTATCCTTACCTCCGTGTATGAGGCGCTGAAGGAAAAGGGGTACGACCCCATCAACCAGATCGTGGGCTATATCCTGTCCGAGGACCCCACCTATATCACCAACCACAACGGCGCACGGACCCTGATCTGCAAGGTGGACCGGGACGAGCTGCTGCAGGTGCTGGTGAAGAATTACCTGGAGATCTGATCGCCGATATACGGCAAAGGCCGCCCCGGATGGGGCGGCCTTTAAGCTTGTCCAAAAAGGGCGGCGCCCTTTTTGGACAAGAGAGTTTTCGCTCCGACCCGCGCGTCCGAATGGGCTTTTAGCCCATTCGGGCACACTCTCTCCGCGCAAAGTATTTTTCGCGACGTACATGCCGCCGCGAAAAATGAATTGAACTCGATTCGCGGCCTGCGGGCCGCGAACTCTGCGAGGCTTTTTGACAGGCAAAGGCCGCCCCGGAAGGGGCGGCCTTTTGATTTGGCGAAATGCATTCTTCCGGCTGCGGGATCATTCTCCCTCCGGCAGACAATATTCCTGGGCATAGGCGCAGAAGCGGCCGGCATAGTCCGGATCCTGGGTCTGGGCGGCCCGCAGGGTCTCGTGCAGGTTCAGGTTGTGCCGTCCGGCGTCGATGACGCAGCCGGCAACGTTGGAGCAGTGGTCCGACGTGCGCTCCAGGTCCGTCAGCAGGTCCACCCACACAAAGCCGGCCTCGATGCTGCACTGCCCGCGTCGCATGCGCAGGATATGGCGGGTGCGCAGCTCCTCCTTCAGGGTGTCGATGACCTGCTCCAGCGGCTCCACCTGGGCCGCCTGGACCGGATCGTCCTGACGGAAGCTGTCCAGGGACAGGTGCAGGATCCGGCGGGTGGCACGGGCCAGGGTCTGATACTCCGCCATGGCCGCCGGGGAGAAGGACAGCTTTTTGCTTTGCAGCTCCTCCGCCGACTCCAGCACGTTGACGGCGTGGTCGGAAATGCGCTCGAAATCGCCGATGGTTTTCAGCAGCTCCGTGGACTCCTGGCTTTCGCCGTCGCTGAGGGAGTGGCTGCTCAGCTGCACCAGATAGGTGCCGATGATGTCCTCATAGTGGTCGCAGCGCTCCTCGTCCTCCCGGATGGACCGGGCCAGCTCCGGGGTATAGGCAGTGAAGGCGTCCAGGGCGTTTTCCAGAGCCCGGACGGCGCACTGGGCCATCTGAACGGTAACGTCCCGGGCCCGGCCCAGGGCCAGGGCAGGAGTGGCCAGCAGACGGGAATCCAGCTCCACGGTCTCCTCGCGGCGCTTGGCGTCGGGCACCAGGCGGATGGCCAGCTTTTCCAGCAGGCCGCCGGCAGGCAGCAGCATGGCCGTGCACAGGATGTTGAACACGGAGTGGGCAATGGCGATGCCGTACATGGTGGCAGGCCGGTCCAGAATAGCCGGGGCAAACAGGGCCTTGACCACGCAGTACACCGTCAGCAGCACCACCACGCCGATGACGTTGAACATCAGGTGGACCACGGCGGCCCGGCGGCCGTTTTTATTGGTGCCCACGGAGGACAGTATGGCCGTGACGCAGGTGCCGATGTTCTGACCCATGATGATCGGGATGGCGGCGGCATAGCTGACGCTTCCGGTGACAGACAGTGCCTGGAGAATGCCCACCGAGGCGGAGGAGGACTGGATAATCCCCGTCAGCACCGCGCCCACCAGCACGCCCAGCACCGGGTTGCGGAACATCAGGAACAGCTGGGTGAACTCCGGCACATCCTTCAGCCCCGCCACCGCGCCGCTCATGGTCTCCATGCCGAACATCAGGGTGGCAAAGCCCAGCAGAATGGTGCCGGTGTCCTTCTTTTTGACGTCCTTGCAGAACATGTAGAAGATGATGCCCACCAGCGCCAGCACCGGGGTGAAGGAGGAGGGCTTCAGCAGCTGGATCCACAGGCTGCCGCTGTCGATGCCCGCCAGGCTCAGCAGCCAGGCGGTGACGGTGGTGCCCACATTGGCGCCCATAATGACGTTGATGGCCTGACGCAGGGTCATGAGGCCGGAGTTGACAAAGCCTACCACCATCACTGTGGTGGCCGAGGAGCTCTGAATGATGGCGGTGATGCCCAGGCCCGTCAGAAAGCCCACAAACACCCGGCTGGTCATCTTATCCAGGAGACTGCGCAGCTTGCCGCCGGCCCGGCGCTCCAGGGCCTGGCCCATCAGGTTCATGCCGAACAGGAACAGGCACAGGCCGCCTACCAGGGTCAGCACATTGAAAATATCCATAGATGTTACTCCCTCTATTCGTCGTTTTTACATTTTGACACACGCTCTTTTACACTTCTCAGTATACAGAGCCTTTGTCAAATCCGTTGTAATGGGTAAGTAAAATCTATGTAAAATTTTGGCGCAGAAAATTCCCGGGTCCATTGGACCCGGGAATCTGTTTTTTCACTTTTCGGAGAACACGTCCCAGTTTTTCACGAAATACTCCACGCCGGAGTAGACGGTGGTCACCAGGATCACCCCCTGGCACGCCAGGTTCAGCCAGTGGGGAATGCCGAACAGCATCAGGCAGATGCACACCATGGTGCTGGCAGTCTTTACCTTGCCGGACCAGCCTGCGGCGATGACCCGGCCCTTTTCCACGGCGATGAGCCGCATGCCGGACACGGCGAACTCCCGCAGCAGCACTGCGGCCAGCACCCAGCCCACCATATCGCCGGTTTCCACGAACCAGCACAGGGCCGCCATCACCAGGCACTTGTCCGCCAGGGGATCGGCAAACTTGCCGAAGTCCGACACCTGGTTATAATGCCGGGCAATGTACCCGTCCAGCAGGTCCGTCAGGCAGGCCACGATGTAGATGGCCAGGGCCACATAGCGGCTGCCGGGAAAGCCCCAGTAGGCCACCACCAGAAACACCGGGATCAGGAACACCCGGAGCAGGGTCAGTTTGTTGGCTGTGTTCATAGGCATGGTTCATTCCTCCGTTCGTTCACCGGTAAGCTCACCGTCCATGGCGCCGGTGATGCGCACACGGACAAAGTCCCCCGCCTCCACGGGGCTGTCGGATGTGAAGTAAATGCTGCCGTCGATGCCGGGGCTCTCGGCATAGCTGCGGCCCACATAGCTCATGGACTGGCCGTCCCAGCCGTCGCACAGCACCTCCACGGTGTCGCCCATGCGGCTGTCGTTGAACTGGTCCATGACCTGGGCCTGGACCTCCATCACCAGCTCCGCCCGGCGCCGGGCCTCGTCGGCGTCCACCCGGTTGAGCATTTTCGCCGCCGGGGTGCCCTCCTCCGGGGAGTAGGCAAAGGCCCCCACCCGCTGGAGCTTCTGCTCCCCCAGGAAGTCGCACAGCTCCTCAAAGGCGGCCTCGTCCTCGTAGGGCAGGCCGGTGATGAGGCTGGTGCGCAGCACCACGCCGGGGATGCGGCGGCGCAGGCCGGCAAACAGGGCCTCCAGCCCGGCCTTGGTCTCCCGCCGGCGCATGGCCTTCAGCACGGTATCGTTGCAGTGCTGGATGGGGATGTCCAGGTAGTTGCAGATCTTCTCCTCCCCGGCGATGGTGTCAATCAACTCGTCGGACAGGTTGTCGGGGTAGAGATAGTGCAGCCGGATCCAGTGGAAGGGCAGCCTGCACAGAGCCCGCAGCAGCTCCGGCAGCTTCCGCTCCCCGTACAGGTCCATGCCGTAGCGGGTAATATCCTGGGCGATGACGATGCACTCCTGCACGCCGTCGTCCGCCAGGGCCTGGGCCTCCTGCAGAATGTCCTCCATCCGGCGGGAGCGGTAGTTGCCCCGCAGGGAGGGGATCACGCAATAGGCGCAGCGGTTGCTGCACCCCTCGGCGATGCGGAGATAGGCGTACTGCCGGGGAGTGGACAGCACCCGGGGCAGCTCCTCCACAGGGCCGTTGATATCCGCAAAGTGGCGGCACTCCTGGCCGTTCATCACCTGCTCCAGGGCAGGCACGATGTCGCCGAAGCAGCCGGTGCCCATGATGCCGTCGATCTCCGGCAGCTCCTCCAGGATATCGGCCTGATACCGCTGGCTCAGGCAGCCGGTGACGAGAATCTTCTGAATTTCCCCGGCGTCCTTCAGCTGGGCGGCGGAGAGAATGGTGTCGATGGCCTCGCTTTTGGCGCTGTCGATAAAGCCGCAGGTGTTGATGACCACCACGTCGCTGCCGGGGCAGTCCTCCTGGACGGTGATGCCGGCCTGGAGACACAGGGCCATCATCTGCTCGGTGTTCACCCGGTTCTTGTCGCAGCCCAGGGATATGAATGATACGTTCATGCTCTGTTTCCTCTGATTATTCGGGTATTGAATGCTGCCGGGATGTCTCCGGCAGGTGACTGCTTTCGCCGCCAGCGGGAGCTCATTCCTCCATGTCCCGGTCCAGCCGGGCCAGGGCGGGGCGGATATCCTGCCATTGGAAGCCCCGGCGCTGAAGCGCGGCGGACAGCCGCTGGAGCGTGGCCCGGTCCGGCGTCTTGCCCCGGAGCTTGGCGGCCAAAAATTTGTCGATGGCCTCCTCCGGGTCCGGCAGCTGGGCCAGGGCATCCTCCCACAGGTCCCGGGGCACCCCCCGGCGCTGGAGCTCCTGGCGAACGCGGCCTGGGCCGTAGCCCATGGCGGCGTAGTGCCGGGCGATGACCCCGGCATAGGCGGCGTCGTCCACCGCGCCCAGGTCCGCCAGCCACTGGGCAGTCTCCCGGGCCTCCCGGGGGTCGGCCCCCTTCTTCACCAGCCGGTCCGACAGCTCCTTCCGGGACAGCATCCGGCCAGCGGCCAGCTCTGCCGCCCGCTGGCGGGTCTGGGACCGGGCGGCGGCCCGGCGCAGCTCCTCCATCACGTCCTCCGCCAGGTCCATGCCCGGGCGCAGGTCAAACCGCAGCAGCTCCTCCGGTGTGATGCGCAGCAGGTCGCCGCCGGTGAGATACACCAGCACCCGGTCCTTTTTGTGCAGGGACGGCTGGATGCGCTCAATCCTCGTCATCGAAGTCATCGGCGGACACGTCCACCGCCCGGCCGGCGGCCTTGGCGGCAATCTTGGACTGACTGCTCATCAGCTTATGAAAGTCCCGGCGGATGGCGGCCTCCAGCTTGTCGGCCTCGTCGGGGTGGTCCCGGAAATACTGCTTGGCGGCGTCGCGGCCCTGTCCCAGGCGGATATCCCCCATGTTGAACCAGGAGCCGCTTTTCTGGACCAGGTCCAGCTTCACGCCCAGGTCCAGCATCTCGCCCAGGCGGCTGATGCCCTCGCCGTACATGATGTCAAACTCCGCCTCCCGGAAGGGGGGCGCCACCTTGTTTTTCACCACCTTGGCCCGGGTGCGGTTGCCGATGATCTCGCCGCCGGACTTCAAAGCCTCGATGCGGCGCACGTCGATGCGGACGGAGGCATAGAACTTCAGGGCCCGGCCGCCGGTGGTGACCTCGGGATTTCCGTACATGACGCCCACCTTTTCCCGCAGCTGGTTGATGAAGATGACGATGCTGTTGGTTTTGGCGATGACGCCGGTGAGCTTGCGCAGGGCCTGGCTCATAAGCCGGGCGTGCAGGCCCACGAAGCTGTCGCCCATCTCGCCCTCGATCTCCGCCCGGGGCACCAGGGCGGCCACGGAGTCCACCACCACCACGTCGATGGCGCCGGAGCGGACCAGGGCCTCGGTGATTTCCAGGGCCTGCTCGCCGGTGTCCGGCTGGGAGATCAGCATATCCTCGATCCGCACGCCCAGGGCCCGGGCATAGGTGGGATCCAGGGCGTGCTCGGCGTCCACAAAGGCCACCTCGCCGCCCAGCTTCTGGGCCTGGGCCAGAATGTGCAGGGCCAGGGTGGTCTTACCGGAGGACTCCGGTCCATAGATCTCGATGATGCGGCCACGGGGCACGCCGCCGATGCCCAGGGCCAGGTCCAGGGCCAGGGAGCCGGTGGGGATGGCCTCCACGTTGGTCTCGGCGTTTTCGCCGTAGCGCATGATGGAGCCCTTGCCGTACATCTTCTCGATCTGCTGCATGGCCGTCTCCAGGGCCTTTTTTTTGTCGGAACCCGCAGGGACTGCGGCGGACGTATCCTTTTTCGCTGCCATTTTCGTCTCCTCCTCTAATTGATTGCCATAATGCTATCACAAATACTGTCCGGAAAAGCGGACAGTCAGATCTCCTGATACAGGGCTCCCAGCACCACCCGGGGAATGCCCGCCGGGTCCGGGAGAATTTCCAGGTCGCCGAAGCCCACGCTGCGCATCAGCCGCAGCACGTCGTCGGCCTGGCCGATGCCCACCTCGAAGCACAGCCGGGACCCGGGATGCAGCACAGAGCGCCAGTGGGCGCAGATGGCCCGGTAGAAGTCCAGCCCGTCGGCGCCTCCGTCCAGGGCCATATGGGGCTCATAATCCCGGACGGAGGGGTCCAGCCCCGGCAGGTCGCCGGTGGGAATATAGGGGGGATTGCTGACGATGCAGTCAAATTCCCCCAGCCGCTGGAGCGGCGGGTGCAGGGCGTCCAGCTGCATGGCCGTCACCCGGCCCGTCAGGCTGTTGCGGCGGATATTCTGGCGGCAGATGCGCAGGGCCCCGTCGCTGAGCTCCCCCAGCACCACCCGGGCGTCCTTCACCTGGCTGGCGATGGCCAGGCCCAGGCAGCCAGAACCGGCGCACAGGTCCAGGACCCGGGGGCCGTCCTGCTGCGCCAGCCAGTCAATGGCGGCCTCGGCCAGGGTCTCGGTGTCGGGCCGGGGGATCAGTACGCTTTCGGAGATGTCCAGGGGCAGGCCGTAAAACTCCCACTCGCCGATGAGATAAGCCACCGGCTCCCCGGCCAGACGCCGGCGGGCCAGGGCCCAGGCCGCCTCCTCCACCTCCGGGGACGCGTACAGCGCGCCGTCCCGCAGCAGGGCGGCCCGGTCCTTTCCGGCGGCGAAGCACACCAGCTCCCGGGCCTCCAGGGTGGCGGCCTCGATGCCCGCCTGCCGCAGCTGACGCCGGATATCCAGTGTCAGGTCGTTGTATGTAGTAGCCATCCAGTCCTCCTGCCGTCATACGGAATACAATCTGCTCCAAAATGCGGTGCAGCGCATTTTGGAAGACGCTTACCACTTGTCCTTTCCCTGCTCCTCCGGGAGCACCAGCTTCAGGGCCTCAATGGCCACCTCCAGCATGGAGTCGTCCGGCTCGTTGGTGGTGAAATTCTGAAGCCACATGCCCGGGGCGGACAGAATACGGGTGACGGTGTTGTCGTGGCGGCCCACAAAGCGGTTGAACTCATAGGTGACGCCCACCACCGGGATCAGCAGCAGCAGGTGCATGCCCACCCGGACCCACAGATTCTGCCAGTTCACATAGCTGAACACGATGCTGCTGCACAGAATGGACACCACGATCACCACGAACAGAAAGCTGGTGCCGCAGCGGGGATGGTGCTTGGGCTGGATGCGGGCGTTTTCCACCGTCAGCGGCAGGCCCGCCTCATAGCAGAAGATGGTCTTATGCTCCGCCCCGTGATAGCAGAACACCCGGCGCACGTCCTTCTGCCTGGAGCAGAGGATCAGATATCCCAGGAAGATCACGATCTTCACCGCCCCCTCGATGAGGTTGTGGACGGCGGCGTGGCGGGCATGGAACAGCCCGGCAATAAACGTGGGCAGCAGCATGAACAGCAGCAGCGTCAGCCCCAGGGACAGAAGCACCGACACCCACACCAGCGCCGACTGGAGCTTTTCCGCCGGAATGTGGGCCTCCAGCCATTGGTCCAGCTTGGAGGGCTGGGTATTTTCATCGTCGGGATAGTAATCGGCGGAGAACATCAGGGCCTTGACGCCCCGGACCATGGAGTCCAGAAACGTGACGGCCCCCCGAATGATGGGCCAGCCCAGGATGGGGTACTTGTCCTTGACCAGGGTCAGCTCCTCCACCCGGGTCACCAGGCCCTCCGGCGAGCGGACCACAATGGCCTGCTTCTCCGGCCCGCGCATAAGGATGCCCTCGATCAGGGCCTGGCCGCCGATGGACGTGCGGAATTGGTTGTTTTTTTCCATGGGGAATGGGTTCCTTTCCTGTTTGAACAGTATAACACAGCGCCCGCCGGAATGCAACAGGCGTTCGATTTTTTTATAGCTCCTCCCCGGCGATGGGCAGGCGGATGGTGACGATGGCACCGCCGCCGTCGGCATTGCCGATGTCGAAGGCGCCGCCGTGGCGCTGGACGATCTCGTCGCACACGGCCAGGCCGATGCCGCTGCCCCGGGCCTTGGAGGACCCCTTATAGAACTTCTGCTTCACAAAGGGCAGCTCCGCCGGAGGAATGCCGGGGCCGTAGTCCCGGATGCGCACCACATAGCACTCCCCCTCCCGGGTCATGTCCACGTCGATGCGCTTGCCTGCCCCGCCGTGCTTGGCGGCGTTGTCCAGCACGTTGCAGAACACCTGCTTCAGCCGCTGAGGGTCGCCGGAGATAGGGTCGGTATACAGCTCCTGCCCGCTGTGGTAGTTCAGCTGGATGCCGTCCTGGCGGAACAGCTCGCGATAGGTATAGATGGCGTCCTCCAGCTCCGCCTGCAGGTCCATTTCCTCCACCTGGAGGGTAAAGCGGCCGTCCTGCATTTTGGAAAATTCCAGCAGCTCCTCCACCATGCCCGTCAGGCGGCGGGCCTCCTTGACAATGATGCGCAGGCCCCGGCGCAGCTGGCGGGGGTCGCCGGTCTCATCGCCCAGCAGCGTCTCGCCCCAGCCGCTGATGGCCGTCAGCGGGGTGCGCAGCTCGTGGGACACGGAGGAGATGAACTCCGTCTGTATTTTTTCGCTTTGACTGATCTTCAGGGACATGTTGTTGATGTTGTCCACCAGCTGGCCCAGCTCGTCGGAGTATTTGTTGCTGATCTGGATACCGTAGTTGCCGGAGGAGATGCGCTTGGCAGCCTCGGACACCTCAGCCACCGGCTGCACCACGTTGTTGATGAAGATCAGGTTGGACACGAAGATCAGGAAGATCACCGCCGCGATGACGGCAGCGATCACCAGCACCGTCAGCCAGAGCTGCTGGTTCATCAGATGGGTGGAGGTGACGTAGCGCATAACGCCCACCACCGCGCCGTTGTAGAACAGGGGACTGGACACGGCCAGAATGTTCTCGCCGGTCAGGGGGTCCCGGCCGGTGAATGTGGCGGTTTTGCCGGTTTCCACGGCGCGATTCACATCCATCGTGGCGGGGGTGCTGCCGGCCACGGCCCCTCGGGTGGACAGCTCCACCTGGCGCTTGCCGTTGATAAATTGCAGCTCCACGGTCTTGCCCAGGCTGTCGCTGGTGGCAAAGTCCGCGGTGTACTGGGCGGCCCGGCGGTAATACTCGCTGTAGCTGCCCATGCTGTAGGCGCTGAAATAGTCCGCCCCGGATTTTGCCTTGGCCTCCAGGGTGGAGCGGGCCCGGCCATAGAGGTTGGAGCTGATGGTCACAGCGGTGAGAATCCCCGTCAGGGCCAGAATGATGACGATGGGCCCCACGCTGCTGGCCAGCCACCGGCGGCGCAGGCCCCGGAGCTTCAGTCGATTCCCCCCGCCGGGGGTAAACAGCCGCAATCTGTTGTCCGTTTGTGTTCCCATGGTATCAGAAGCCCCACTTATAGCCAAAGCCCCACACCGTGGTGATATAGGTGGGGTTGGTGGCGTTGTCCTCGATCTTCAGCCGCAGACGGCGGACATTGACGTCCACGATCTTCAGCTCGCCGAAATAGTCCCGGCCCCACACCAGGTCCAGGATCTCCTCCCGGGACAGGGCCTTGCCTGGATTTTCCATAAACATCCGCATGATGGAATACTCCACCTGGGTCAGCTTGATGCGCTGGCCGTTTTTCTCCAGGGTGCGGTTGCGGGTGTTCAGCAGGAAGGGGGGCTGGCTGATGGTACCCGCTGGGGGCTCATGGCTGGCGCCGCCGCTGCGGCGGATCAGGGCGTCCACCCGGGCGGTAAGCTCCGCCGGGGAGAAGGGCTTGGTCACATAGTCGTCGGCCCCGTTCATCAGGCCCGTGACCTTGTCCATCTCCTGGGACCGGGCCGTCAGCATGATGATGCCGATGCGGGGATTGGTGGCCCGGATGCGGCGGCATACCTCGAAGCCGTCGATGCCCGGCAGCATCACGTCCAGCAGGGCCACCAGGGTGTCCGGATTGGCATGGAGCTTATCCAGGGCCTCCTCGCCGGTCTCAGCCTCCACCACCTCATAGCCCGCCCGGCGCAGATTGATGACGATAAAGCTGCGGATGCTGGCTTCATCCTCCAGGACCATTACCTTTCTCATGGATCTGACGTTCCTTTCTTCCGATTTTACGCGCCCCACCGGGCCACGATCAGGTTAAAGCACTGGCGCAGGGTCTCCTCATCCAGGCGGCAGGAGGCAGCGCCGTCCAGCAGCTCGCCGGCATAGGTGACGCCGTTCTGGCGGCGCAGGGCAATGCGCCCGCCCATCATGGCGCGCTTTTCCCGGTTGTCGCCGGTAAGGGTATACAGGGCCACCACCGGCTGCCCGCTGCACAGCAGCACCACCTGATTTTCATACGCGCCGTTGTCGGCGGTGGTGTAGGTGATCCCTCCGCCCCATCCGTCCGGCAGGCGGAAATACCACCCGGCGGCCAGATCGTGATACGTTACGGTCAGACTCGCGCTGTCGCCGTCTTTGTCGTAGGAAATCCATTTTACCAGTCCCTTGGCCGCCGCCGTGTTGGCTGTGTCGGCCTTGGCAGGCTGCTCCGGGGCCGGGATCTCGATGCAGCCGTCGCCGTCGATATCCTGGGGCGCCAGCTGCATATAGGGGTATACGGCGGAGGTCAGGCCGGTAAAGCGGTCCTGGACCACGTTGGTCAGGCCGCCGTTCTCCTGCCAGATCAGCACATCCGTCATGGCCATGCCCTGGCTGTTGACGCCGGTGGCAAATACGGCGGGGGTGCCGTCGGAGAGGCGCCCGGCAACAATGCTGCCCCGGCTCAGCTCCGCCATGGTGCAGCTGAGCACGCTGCTGTAGCTGGCGGAGATCACGTCGTCCTTCCGGACATACAGGCCCGCCACAGGCTGGCCGTCGTTGTCCGAGCGGAACAGCAGCAGACTCTTGACCCCGTCGCCGTCCAGGTCCGTGACGGTGAAGCGGGTATAGCCGCTTTGCAGCAGCACATAGGGCTCCGGCTGGGGCACATATACGGCCACGGTCTGCACGTCGGCGCTGATGCGCCAGCCCACGATGATCTCCTGGTGGCCGTTGCCGGTCAGGTCCTCATACTGGACGCTGTCAATGGCGGTGCCGCTGCTCTCGATGACGCACAGCTGGTGGTATGACTCGTCCTCCGGCCGGAAAATGAAAATTTTCAGGGGCTTTTCGTCGCCCTGGAGCCGCATGAACACCAGAGCCTCGGACTGACCGTCGTTATTGAGGTCCACCATCTGAACGGACTGGATATTCTCCCCGGCGCTGGGGGCGATGAGCTCATAGCCCTGCTTCTGCAGGTCGTCCAGCTCCTGGGACAGGCCCGCATATTCCGCCGCCACCCGGGGCAGGGTGAACAGGTCCTCCACCGACGAGCGGAAAATGCACCCCGTCAGCGTCAGCGTCATCGCTGCCGCCAGGGCCAGGGCCGCGGCGCGGCGCAGCAGGTGTTTCATGGGACAGTTCCCTCCCTCCGGTCCGATTTTTTGACGTATATATCATACCACAGCTTTCGCCGCTTGGGTACCCCTGTTTTGTCCGGTGTTACAGAAAATTTACAGTCCCGCAGCCAGGAGTCCCCGGGCGGCAGACTTTTTTTGGCAAACTTGGTTGACTGTCCGTTCGCTCTGTGATATAATCAGTTTGCCGGATATTATGCGACACTGTGTTCAATAACTCAAAATGACGGCTTATCTGTCGTCCCGGCAACGGAAAGGAGAAATCATATGGAAACGTCTTACACCGCGTCCTCTGCTTCCCCCGCCGTGCAGCTGCCCACCAACCGCAGTCTGCTGAAATTCGTCCTGCTGTCCATCATCACCCTGGGCATTTACGGCCTGGTGGTCATGACCAAGATCAGCACCGAGATCAACACCATTGCCAGTCCCTATGATAACAAAAAAACCATGAACTACTGCCTGGTGGTCCTGATCTTCTCCTGGCTGACTATGGGCATCGTGCCCCTGGTCTGGGCCCACCGCTTCTCCAACCGCGTGGGCAGTGAGCTGCTGCGCCGGAACCTGCCCTATCAGTTCAACGCCGGAACCTTCTGGCTGTGGAACGTGTTGGGCTCGCTGATTGTTGTAGGTCCCTTTGTCTACACGCACAAGCTGCTCACCGCTATGAACATGCTCTGCACCGACTATAACGCCAAGGGCTGAATTTTCCCCGTATATCGCAGGCAAAAAAGAGACCGGCTCCCGCCGGTCTCTTTTTGTTATGATTCCATCTCCGCCAGGGCGGCGTTATACAGGTCGTTGCGGGACAGGCCCGTCTCCTCCGCCGTCCGGCGGACGGCGTCCTTCATCCGCATCCCCTCCTGCCGCAGGCGCAGCACCTGCCGGACTCCCTGCTCCAGGGTCACGGCGGGCCCGGCGGCCCGCTGGGCCCCGGCCACCACCAGTACATACTCCCCTCGGGGCTCCTTCTCCTGATACAGGGCCACCGCCTGGGCCAGGGTAGTGCGCACCGTCTCCTCGTGGAGCTTGGTCAGCTCCCGGCACAGGGCCACGGGCCGGTCCCCCAGCACCTCCAGCATATCCGCCAGGGTGGGCCGCAGCTTGTGGGGCGCCTCGTGGAACACCATGGTGCGCTCCTCGCCCCGCAGCTCCTCCAGCCGGGCGCGGCGCTCCTTTTTGTTGGCGGACAGGAACCCCTCGAAGCAGAATCGTCCGGTGGGCAGCCCCGACACCGCCAGGGCGCACACGGCGGCGCAGCAGCCGGGGATGGCCTGCACGGTGATGTCCTGCTGTCCGCACAGGCGCACCAGGTCCTCCCCGGGGTCGCTGATGGCCGGGGTTCCGGCGTCCGTCACCAGGGCGCAGCTCTCCCCCGCCAGCAGACGCTCCGCAATGGCGGGGCCTGCGGCGGCCCGGTTGTGCTCGTGATAACTGACCAGGGGCTTGCGGATGTCGAAGTGGTTCAGCAGCCGCAGGGACACCCGGGTATCCTCGGCGGCGATAAAATCCGCCGTCCGCAGTGTTTCCACCGCCCGGGGCGACAGGTCCCCCAGGTTGCCGATGGGCGTGGCCACCAGATATAGGATTCCGGCCATGCTTCATTCCTCCTTGTCTCGAAAATAAGCGCGGCGAACATCCTCCGTCTCGCCGCCGTCCGGCCCCCGCAGCAGCAGAGGCGGCTCCGCCGTCAGCCCCGGCCGTCCACCCAGCCGGGCCTCCAGCAAAAACAGGCTCGGCGAGGCCGCCGCCGTGTGGTGCACGAAGCGCAGGCGCTTGGGCTCCAGCCGCACCCGGCGCAGCTCCTCCATCACGTCCGCCAGCCGGTCCGGCCGGTGGACCAGGCAGAAGCTGCCGCCCCAGGTCAGGGCCCGGGACGCGGCGGCGCACAGCTGGGAAAGGGTGCAGTCCGTCTCCGCCCGGGCGGTGCGCCGGGCGGCGTCCGGGGCCACGGCTCCGGCCCCCGGCGGGAAATACGGCGGGTTGGACACCGCCAGCCGGAACCGTCCCGGCGGCAGCAGCCCCGGGTCCCGCAGGTCCCCCTCCAGGCACCGCAGCCGATCCTCCAGGCCGTTTTCCGCCGCCGTCCGGCGGAAAAGCTCGCAGGCGGCGGGCTGGAGCTCCACCCCGGTGACGGTCAGCTCCGGCTCCCGGGCCAGCAGCAGCATGCCCAGCAGCCCCGTGCCGGCTCCTAGGTCGCACACGGTCATCCCCCGCCGCAGCCGGGGAAAGGCCCCCAGCAGAAACGTATCCGTGGAGGGGCGGAACAGTCCGTCGGCATAGGCGAACGTATACCCGCCGGGCCAAAGCCGGTCCCAATGCTCTATGGTACTCCCCTCCCCGGTGTTTTTCCCTATTGTAATATACTTTTTCACAGGACGCAAGGCCATCCCGGCCCCCGGGACTGTGAACCGCCACGAAAAATGAAAGTTTACAGATATTTCATCCGGACAGGGGGTTGCATTTTCGGATTTTCATGATACAATAATGCCATAATCTGAATGGAGGTGCTACTATGGCTTATCAGATCGGCTCTGCTTGTGTCAGCTGCGGCGCTTGCGCTGACGTCTGTCCCGTGGGTGCTATTTCCCAGGGTGACGATCGTTATGTGATCGATGCCAACGCTTGCCTGGACTGCGGTACCTGCAGTGATACCTGCCCCAACGGCGCTATCAATCCTGCTGACTAATTACATCAGTCTGAAAAAATCCCCGGTGCCTGGCACCGGGGATTTTTTTGTCTGTTTCCGGGGATCAGCGGCACCTCTGGGCGGCCTCGCGTCCGGCCCGGAAGGCCCGGATGTTCAGCTCCCGTACCTTTTCCGGCACGGTGTCGGCCACCACCTGCTCCCAGTCGATCTGGGGACAGCCCAGGCTGTCGCACATGGCGCCGAAGAGCACCACGTTCATGCACCTGGCGTTGCCCAGGTCCAGGGCGATCTCGCTGGCGGGGACGGCGATGGTACGGAACACCTTTTCCATGGCCTCGATGCAGCCGTCCGGATACGTCTCGGCCCCGGAGGCAATGGTGGTGGATTTGATGGCATAGTCATTGATAACGGCCACGCCGTCGGGCTTCAGGAACTCGGCGTAGCGAACGGCCTCCATCCGCTCCAGGGCCACCATAATGTCCGCCTCGCCCTTGCCGAACACGGGGCCGTAGACCTTGTCGCCCCAGCGGACCTGGGTGGACACGGAGCCGCCACGCTGGGCCATGCCGTGTACCTCGCTCTGCTTCACGTCGAACCCGGCCTGCATGAAGCCGTTGGACATGATCTTGGAGATCAGGATGGCGCCCTGACCGCCCACGCCCACCAGCAGCGCGCTTTTCACGTTGGACATGTTACTTTTCCTCCTTTTCGATGGCGTCGAAGGGGCAGACCTGGGCGCACACGGTGCAGCCCACGCACTGGGTGCGGTCAATGACGGCCTTGCCGTTTTCCAGGGAGATAGCCGGGCAGCCCACCTTCAGACAGCTGCGGCAGCTGCGGCACTTGTCGGCGTTTACATGGCACATGCCCTTGCGGAACTTGTCCCGCTTGATCAGCAGGCACGGACGGCGGGTGACGATGGCGGGCTGCTGTCCGGCGTCCAGGGCGGACACCGCCTGGTCCACGGCGGCCTTCATGGCCTTCAGGTCCTGGGGATCCACCGTCAGCACCGGGGCAAAGCCCAGGGCCGTGAGGATTTTTTCCACGCTGAGAAGTGCGGTGGGGTCCCCCTGGAGGGTATAGCCGGTGCCGGGGTTGTCCTGGTGGCCGGTCATGCCGGTGATGCGGTTATCCAGCACGCAGGGGATCATGCGTCCCTTGTTGTACACAATCTCCGCCGCGCCGGTCATGCCGCTGTGGAAGAAGGTGGAATCGCCCACCACGCCGAACACCACCTTGCCGGTGACGCCCTCTTTTTCAAAGCTCTTGGCGATGCCCATGCCGGCGGAGAAGCCCGCGCCCATGCACACCACGGAGTCCATGCAGTTCAGCGGGGCGGCGCAGCCCAGGGTATAGCAGCCGATGTCGCCGGTGACCACATAGTTCTTGTTCTTGGACAGGGTATAGAAGAATCCCCGGTGGGGGCAGCCGGGACAGAGGGCCGGGGGCCGGTTGGCCGGGGCCACGTCCACGGTGCGGTAATCCGCCTTCTGGCCCAGCACCCGCTGGCGCAGCAGCTGGGTGTTCAGCTCGTACAGAAGGCCCGTCAGCTCCTTGCCCACGCAGGGGATGCCGGCGGCCTTGATCTGGTCCTCCATAAAGGGCTCCAGCTCCTCGATGACGTAGAGCTTCTCCACCTTGGAGGCAAAGTCCCGGATCAGGTCCATAGGCAGGGGGAAGGTCAGGCCCAGCTTCAGGAAGGACGTCCCCTCCGGGAATACCTCCTTGGCGTATTCATAGGCGATGGAGGCGGTGATGACGCCCACCCTGCCGTCGCCCATCTCCAGCTTGTTCAGGCCGTTTTCCAGAGCCCGGGTGCAGCCGTATTCCCGCAGCTTCTCCAGCCGCTCCTCCACCAGAGGGTGGTTGGCATAGGCGTGAGCCGGGGTGCAGACGAACTTGCGGACGTTGCGGGCATAGGGCGCATGGGTGTGCTCCGTGCGCTGGCCAAATTCCACCAGGCCCTTGGAGTGGCAGACCCGGGTGGTGGTGCGGTACAGCACCGGCGTGTCGAACAGCTCGGACACCTCGCAGGCCAGGGCCACAAAGTCCTTGCACTCCTGGGCATCGCTGGGCTCCACCATGGCGATCTTGGCAGCCCGGGCATAGTGGCGGTTGTCCTGCTCATTCTGGGAGGAATGGCAGCTGGGATCGTCGGCGGTGACCACGATGAACGCGCCGCCCACGCCCATGTAGCCGGCGGTGAACAGGGGGTCCGCCGCCACGTTCAGACCCACCATTTTCATGGTGCAGAAGGAACGGGAACCGGCGATGGACGCGCCGTAGGCCACTTCGGTGGCTACCTTCTCGTTGGGGGCCCACTCGCAGTAGACATCGTCCTTATACTGGGGCAGATTCTCCAGAATCTCGGTACTGGGGGTGCCGGGGTAGGCGGAACAGATTTTGATCCCGGCCTCATAGACGCCCCGGGCGGTGGCTTCGTTGCCGGACATCAGGTGCTTCATGGTGATCTCCTTCCTTTCTATACGCAGTGGGGTGGTTATGATGTGGGAACCCGCCGGGGCGGCCCGTCCCCCTTCCCAAATGTGACGGGCCGCCGCCGGTGGACGGAAAAATGCTCAGTATGCCAGAGGCTGGGCCTGGCCGTGGAGCACCCGCAGGGCGCCCTCCGCCAGGGAGCGCATCTCCTCCTCGCCGGGGAAGCGCAGCACCGGGGCGAGCCCCCCCACATAGGCGGTGATATCGTCGCAGAAGAACTGCTCATAGGCCATGCCGCCGGTATAGGCGATGGCGTCCACGTGGAAGCGCAGCACCGCCGCCATGGCGCCGATGTCCTTGGCCAGCTGATATACCAGGGCCTGGTATGCCTCCACGAATTGGGGGTCGCCCTCCGTGACCTTGGCGCAGATGACCCGGAAATCCGTGGTGCCCAGATAGGAGAACATCCCCGCCCGGCGGCCCAGGGTCTTTTTGACCTGGTCCTTGCTTCTGCCGGAATAGCAGTAATCGATCAGCTGGTTCACCGGAAGGCCGCCGGCCCGGTCCATGCCCATGGAGCCCTCGTCCTTGACGTTGAACACGTCCACCACCCGTCCGTGGTGGTGGGCCGCCACGGACACGCCGCCGCCCAGATGACAGACGATAAGGTTGACCTGCTCATAGGGTCTGCCCAGCGCCGCCGCAGCCTTCCGGCCGATGGACTTCTGGTTCAGGGCGTGGAACTGGCTCAGGCGGCGGAAATCGGCAAAGCCCGTGTAGTGGGCCACGTCCGTCATCTCGTCCACGCACACCGGATCCACGAAAAAGGCGGGGATGCCTACCATGTCGCCGATGCGCCGGGCCAGATACGCCCCCAGGTTGGAGGGGTGCTCACCGTAGGGCGCAGTCTCCACGTCGTGCATGACCCGGTCGTTGACGGCGTAGGTGCCGGAGGGGATGGGCCGGTACAGGCCGCCCCGGCCGCACACGGCGGCAAAGTCCGTCAGCCGAAAGCCACCCTCTGCCACGGCGTCCAGAATGGCCTTCTGGCGGAAGTCCGCCTGGTCAATGACCCGGTCGAACCGGTCCAGCTCCTGGGCAGAGTGGTCGATGCTCTTTTTGAACAGCTGCTCCTCCTCGTCGAAAACGGCGATCTTGGTGCTGGTAGCGCCGGGGTTGATGATCAATACCTTCATAGGCGGGCTCCTCTCCGGAACGGGTTTTCACCGAATAACTTAATGAACAGTTTTATTATGGCAGTCCCGTTCCCGTTTGTCAACGGTGATTTCCGGGGATGGGAAAACCTTGTGGGACCCCACAAAAAAATCCGCCCCCGGACCTGTCGTTTTGACAGGCCCGGGGGCGGGCGGGAACAGGGTTATTGCAGATTCAGGCGCTTTTTCAGCGTCAGAAGTGTGAGAATGTAGTACGCCGCGCATTCCAGGACGCTCCACGCCGCGGTACCCCAGATCACATAGGACAGGAGCGCAGCCGCAGGCGGATCCGCCCAGAAGTCGGGGTCCACATCAATGCGTATGCCTGCGGCGGTGACCACGGACAGAATGGTCTGCACGGCGATGCCGAAGCCGATGTAGAACACCACCGACAGCAGGAGCTTGTGGTTGGAGAAGCTGTGGCCCAGAGAGATGGCGGCATAGAACCGCAGATACGACGCCAGCCCGGCGGCCAGAAGCAGCACCACCAGGCCCACGATGCAGCCGGTGGCGTTGCCGCTCAGGGACTCCATCAGGGACCGCAGCCCCCGGAATATGCCGGCGAACAGGTTCTCGCCGCCCGTCACGGACAGCACCATGGTCCACATCAGCGCCGCCAGCACCGCCGACAGGATGCCCCATGCCATGGACACGATGAGCTTGGACCAGATCAGCTGGCTGCGGCTCACCGGCAGGGTGAACATCAGATAGCCCTCGTCGGTCATCAGGTTCTTATAGAACCGGTACACCATCAGCACCAGGGTCAGCAGCAGCACGCCGAAGGTGGTGAAGGCGAACAGCGTCATAAACAGCGTCCGGAAAATGGACAGGACCGTGCTCTCGGGATAGCGGCCCATCAGGGAGCCGGTGACGCTGGTGCCGCCTGCCGTCACCAGCAGCAGGGCGTATACCGGCAGCATGATGCGCCCGGTGGCCCGGAACTCGTATTTCAGCAGCTTACTCAGCATAGCGGAACACCTCCCGGAACAGCTCGTCCACGCTGCAGCCCTTTTCCTGGCGGATCTGGTCCACCGACTGCTGCAGAAGGACGCGGCCCTTGTTGATGAAGATCACGTCGTCCAGCACGTTCTCCACGTCGGCGATCAGGTGGGTGGAGATCACAAGAGACGCGTTCTCATTGTAGTTGGTGAGGATGGTGTGGATGATATAGTCCCGGGTAGCGGGATCCACACCGCCGATGGGCTCATCCAGCAGATACAGCCGGGCCCTCCGGCTCATGACCAGGATCAGCTGCACCTTTTCCCGGGTGCCCTTGCTCATCTGCTTGATGCGCAGCCTGGGACTGACGTCCAGGGCCGAGAGCATGTGCTCGGCGGCGTCCCGGTCAAAATCGGGATAAAAGTCGCCGAAGAAGTCCAGCAGCTGCACCACGTTCATCCAGCCGGACAGATACGTCCGCTCCGGCAGGTACGAGATCAGGCCCTTGGTCTCCGGCCCCGGGGTGTGCCCGTCGATGGTGACGGCGCCGCTGCTGGGCACCAGCAGGCCGTTGGCCAGCTTGATGAGGGTGGTCTTGCCGCTGCCGTTGGGACCCAGCAGGCCCACAATGCGCCCGGGCTCCACCGTCAGGCTGACGTGGTCCAGGGCCCGGGAGCTGTCAAAATATTTGGTCAGCTCCCGGCATTCCAGAATTGCCATGTTATTCCTCCTCCCATGTGTCCAGCAGCGCTTTCACCTGCTGCCGGCTGTAGCCCAGCTGCGCCATGGACGAGAGATACTCCCTTGTCCGGCCCCGGGCCAGTTTCTCCTTGGCGCTCTGGATCACGGACAGATCCTCCGTGACAAAGCGCCCCGCCGTGCGCTGGGTATGCAGCAGGCCGGTGCCCTCCAGCTCCGCCAGGGCCCGCTGCACCGTGTTGGGGTTCACCCCCGCCTCCGCCGCCAGCTCCCGCACGGTGGGCAGCCGCCCGCCGCTGGGAATGGAGCCCGACAGAATGGCCAGGGTGATCTGCTGGGTCAGCTGGGTATAGATGGGTTGGTCGTTGCGAAAATACCACTCCATGGCCGCGCCTCCTTGTATGATTGAACTATGCAAGTAATACAATAATACAGTAATACAATTTTGTCAAGCCCCAAATGTAAATTTTTCCCCCATCGGTTGACGGGGCGGGCCGGGAAAGCTATACTGGAAGATGAAAAGAGGTATCCACCCCCTTCCGCGAGAAAGGAGAGTTTTTCATGAATCACAGCTGGAACCACGACCCCTTCCAGGGGGGCGGGCCGGTGCCCCACCGGCCCAAAAAAACAGCGCCGGCCCATCGGCTCCCCCGTGGGGCGGACGCTGCTGAACCTGGCGGTGACGCTGATCTTCGGCGCCGTTTATTTCTATATCGTGCTGCCGCCGCTGAACCTGCATTCCGGCGAATTCTATGTGTTCGTGCTGCTGCTGTGCGCGGTATACTGCGGCTGCGCCATTCTGACCTCCGGCTTTCAGGGCAGCGGAGCCAAGGGCTACTTCGGCTTCGTGAAAAAGCAGTGCACCGTGCCCTTTGTGCTGGCGGCGGCGCTGGCAGTCACGGCCATTGTGGGCACGGCCGTCGGCTGGGAGGTGTTCCGGGCCGGCTCCTACCGGGACCTGCTGACGGTGGAGACCGGCGACTTTGCCGCCGAGGTGGAGGAGATCAGCTATGACCAGATTCCCATGCTGGACAAGGACTCCGCCGAGAAGCTGGGCAACCGCAAGCTGGGCGAGCTGGCGGACATGGTGTCCCAGTTCGAGGTAGCCGGGGATTATACCCAGATCAACTACAAGGGCCGCCCGGTGCGGGTGACGCCCCTGCGCTACGGCGACTGGATCAAGTGGCTGAACAACCGCTCCCAGGGTCTGCCGGCGTATCTGGTCATCGACATGGTGACCCAGAACGTGGACGTGGTGCGCCTGGATCAGGGCATCCGCTACACCACGGCCGAGCACTTCGGCCGGAATCTGAACCGCTATCTGCGGTTCCGCTACCCCACCTATCTGTTCGACGCCCCGGCCTTTGAGATCGACGAGGACGGCAACCCCTTCTGGGTGTGCCCCCGGATCAGGAAGACCATCGGCCTGTTCGGCGGCACGGACATTGCCGGAGCCGTGCTGGTCAATGCCGTCACCGGTGAGTGCACCTATTACGACGCGGCGGATGTTCCCTCCTGGATCGACCATGTGTACCCGGCGGAGCTGATCATCCAGCAGTACGACTATCACGGCACCTATGTCAACGGCTTCATCAACTCCCTGTTCGGCCAGCGGGATGTGACCGTCACCACCGACGGCTATAACTATCTGGCCATCGGCGACGATGTGTATATGTACACCGGCATCACCTCCGTGGTGTCCGACGAGTCCAACATCGGCTTCATCCTGTCCAACCAGCGCACCAAGGAGACCCGGTTTTACACTGTGGCCGGAGCCGAGGAGTACTCCGCCATGGAGTCCGCCCAGGGCCAGGTGCAGCAGATGAAATACGCCGCCACCTTCCCCCTGCTGCTGAACATTGCGGACCAGCCCACATATTTCATGGCTCTGAAGGATGCGGCGGGCCTGGTGAAAATGTACGCCATGGTCAACGTCAGCCAGTATCAGATCGTGGCCACCGGCGGCGACGTGGCAGAGTGCGAGAGCAACTACCGCCAGATGCTGGCCCGGTATAACCTCATCGACGACTCCGACGCCAATATCCCCGCCGACACCCAGGAGGCCGCCGGCGTCCTCTCCGATATCCGCACCGCCGTGATCGGCGGCGACAGCCGGTATTACCTGCGGCTTCAGGGCGAGTCGGTGTACTACGTCATCTCCGCCGCCGACGCGCCCCAGGTGGTAACGCTGAACACCGGCGACCGGGTCACCATCACCTACCGGCCCCAGGAGGGCGCAACCATTCTGGAAGCCACCGCCGTCACGCTGGTGTCCGGCAGCAGCGGTACCGGCACCGTTGACAACCCCACGGACCCCATCAAAATCAACCCCGCCCCGGGCATCGGCGACATCATCACCGACCCCGGCGACGGCGGACGGGTGGAACTCCCGGTGGAGCCGCCCCCCGAGGAGGTCCGGCAATAACGGCAGTCCAAAAGGACCGGGCGTCAGCCCGGTCCTTCAGCTTGTCATGAGAGTTTTCGCTCCTGCCCGGCGGCAGCTCTGCATTTCGCAGGCATGGTGCCATACCCCGGAAACGGTGTCTGTAGGTTTACAAAAGACATTTTTTCTGCTACAATGGAGTCTGTCACAAAATTTATGTCCCCAAGCATCCGAAAGGAGATTTTTATCATGAACAACGAGCTCAAATCCATCCTGTCCCGGGTGGATCATACCCTGCTGGCCCAGAGTGCCACCTGGAACGAAATCAAGGCCATCTGCGACGACGGCATCCGGTACGGCTGCGCCAGCGTGTGCATCCCCGCCTCCTATGTGAAGCAGGCGGCGGAGTATGTGGCGGGCCAGATCGCCGTGTGCACCGTCATCGGCTTCCCCAACGGCTACGACACCACCGCCTCCAAGTGCTTCCAGGCCACCGACGCCGTGAACAACGGCGCAACGGAGATCGACATGGTCATCAACATCGGCTGGGTAAAGGACGGCCTGTACGATCAGGTGCTGGACGAGATCCGCGCCGTAAAGGCCCACTGCCAGGGCAAGCTGCTGAAGGTCATCATCGAGACCTGCATGCTCACCGATGCCGAAAAGATCGAGATGTGCCGCGTGGTGTCCCAGTCCGGCGCGGAGTATATCAAGACCTCCACCGGCTTCGGCGGCGGCGGAGCCACCCGGGAGGATGTGGCTCTGTTCAAGGCCCATGTGGCCCCCCATGTGAAGATCAAGGCCGCCGGCGGCATCGCCAATCTGGACGACGCCCGGGATTTCGTGGCCCTGGGGGCCGACCGCCTGGGCACCAGCCGCATCGTCAAGGCCGTGAAGGCCCTGGAACAGGAATAATACACCCCCTGTCATTCGTAGGGGCGGACGACTCTGTCCGCCCCGGAAAATCCCTGCGTCTCAAGAGCCGGAGAAGCGGATTGCCGCGTCGCTTCGCTCCTCGCAATGACAGACCAGTCTCATTATGATTATATAGGATACAAGGAGGAACTCAGTCATGTCTACCCCCCACAACAGCGCCGCCCCCGGCGCATTCGCCAAAACCGTCCTGATGCCCGGCGATCCCCTGCGCTCTCAGTTCATTGCCGAAACCTTCCTGGAAAACCCCGTGCTGGTGAACAACGTCCGGGGTGTCCAGGGCTACACCGGCACCTATAAGGGTGTGCCCGTGTCCGTGATGGCCTCCGGCATGGGAATGCCCTCCATCGGCATTTACTCCCACGAGCTGTACACCCAGTACGGCGTGGAGAACATCATCCGCGTGGGCTCCGCCGGGGCCATGCGGGCGGACCTGGAGCTGGGCAGTGTGGTGGCCGGTCAGGGCGCCTGCACCAACTCCAGCTTTGCCGACCAGTATGAGCTGGGCGTCCACTATGCCCCCATCGCCGACTTCGACCTGCTGATGGCCGCCGTGGAGTCCGCCCGGGAGCTGGGCGTGAAGATGCCCGTGGGCAATCTGTACTCCTCCGACACGTTCTATGACGCCGCCGGCCGCAACGACCGGATGAGGAAGATGGGCGTCATGGCCGTGGAGATGGAGGCCGCCGCCCTGTACTGCACCGCCGCCTATCTGGGCAAGCGGGCCTTGGCCATCTGCTCCATCAGCGACAACCTGGTGCTGGGCACCGAGTTGACTCCCGAGGAGCGCCAGACCACCTTCACCAACATGATGAAGATCGGCATGGAGGCCGCCGTGAAGATGGCCCGGCAGGATTAAGTCCCGCAAAAGACAGAAATTAGCACAAAAAGGTTGCACTTTTTGGCCTGCTCTGCTATAATGTGCCCATAGGGGTACTTTGTGCCCAAAAATAAAAAGGAAGGTAGATTCACCATGAAAAAGTTTCTGGCAATGATCCTTGCTCTGGCCATGGTTCTGTCTATGGTGGCTTGCTCCAAGCAGCCCGCCAAAGACCCCAACCAGGGTAACACCGACAATCCTGGTCAGACCGAGACCATCACCGACCCCGACAAGATCAACGACGAGATGACCTCCGAGGACGGTAAGTACGAGATCGCTTTCATCACCGACGTGGGCCAGCTGAAGGATAAGTCCTTTAACCAGGGCACCTTTGACGGCGTGAAGCTGTACGCTGCCAACAACAAGCTGTCCTACAAGTATTATCAGCCCGCCAACAAGGACCAGGCCACCGATGACGACCGCTACGAGGCCATGAAGGCCGCCGTGGAGAACGGCGCCAAGGTGGTTGTCTGCGCCGGCTTCATGCAGGAAGGCGCTCTGCGCATGGCCGCCAAGGAGTTCCCCAATGTCTCCTTCGTGTTCGTTGATGGTTATCCCATCACCGAGGAAGCCGGCGTTGACGGCTCCCCCGTTCTGAAGAACGTTGCCGGTATCGCCTTCAAGGAAGAGCAGTGCGGCTATCTGGCCGGTTACGCTGTCGTCAAGGAAGGCTTCACCAAGCTGGGCTTCACCGGCGGTGGCGGCGGCACCAACCCCGCCTGCTGCCGTTACGGCTATGGCTTCGTGCAGGGCGCTGACGCCGCTGCCAAGGAGCTGGGCGTGAAGGTCGATATGAACTATTCCTGGCAGTATGGCGCCAGCTTCTCCGCTTCCCCCGAGCTGCAGACCATGGTTTCCGGCTGGTACGAGGCCGGCACTGAGGTCGTGTTCGCCTGCGGCGGCTCCATGTTCGCCTCCGTGGCCGCTGCTGCCGGCGCTGCCGACGGTAAGGTCGTGGGCGTGGACGTTGACCAGTCCACCGAGTCCGACACCGTCATTACCTCCGCTATGAAGGGCCTGGCCGACTCCGTGCAGTGGGCTCTGGGCAAGTTCTACAGCAACGAGTTTGCCTCCATCGGCGGTGTGGGCACCTCCCTGGGCGCCAACGAGAACGCTGTGGGTCTGCCCACCGCTACCTGGTCCCTGACCAAGTGGACTGTTGACGAGTACAACACCATGCTGAAGGATATCGTTGGCGGCAAGATCACCATCGACAGCGATTACAACAACCTGAAGTCCACCGACAACGTCACCCTGAACATCATCTGATCGTCAGATCAACGTATCGGTACATAAAAAGCAGGAGCGCTCCGGCGCTCCTGCTTTTTCCTGTCCATATCCGCCGGTTTCACCGCTTGTCCCCGGGGCGGAACAGCAGCGCCGCCAGAACGCCGAACACCACGGCGGCGGCAATGCCCCCGGCAGCGGCCGTCAGGCCGCCGGTAAGGGCCCCCAGCAGCCCCTGCTCCGCCACGGCCTTCCGCACACCCTTGGCCAGGCAGTAGCCGAAGCCCGTCAGGGGCACCGTGGCCCCGGCCCCGCCCCAGTTCACCAGGGGCTGATAGACTCCCACCGCCTGAAGAAGCACCCCGGCCACCACATAGCCTGTAAGGATCCGGGCAGGGGTCAGCCGGGTGCGGTCAATGAGGACCTGTCCCACGGCGCACAGCACCCCGCCGCAGAGAAATGCGTTGAGATATTCCATGGCTCATCCCTCCTTCTGGGCGGAAAATACCACCGCGTGGCAGATGCCGGGAATGCTCTCCCCCTGAAAGGAGGAGGTAGGGCTCAGCAGAGCTCCGGTGGGGGCAAACACCACCCGCTGCCACCTGCCCTGCTGCATACCGCCCAGCAGATACCCGTTCAGCACCGCTGCCGAGCAGCCGCACCCGGAGGCCCCGGCGTGCATGTCCTGCTTATCCAGGTCGTACAGCAGCATGCCGCAGTCCTGATAGTTCCGGGACAGGTCCACGCCCTCCCGGCCCAGCAGGTCCGTGACGATGGCATGGCCCAGGACCCCCAGGTCGCCGGTGACGATCAGGTCATAGTCCCCGGGGCCGGTTTTCGTCTCCCGGAACAGGGCGGACAGGGTGTCGCAGGCGGCGGGGGCCATGGCAGCCCCCATGTTGTTCACGTCGGTGATGCCCTTGTCCACGATCCTCCCGCAGGTAACGTGGGTGATATACGGGCCGTCCCCCTGGTCCGCCAGGATGCAGCACCCGGAGGCGGTGGCGGTCCACTGGGCCGTGGGGGTCCGCTGGCTGCCGTAGGGCACCGGCATGCGGTACTGCCGCTCGGCGGTGCAGAAATGGGAGCTGGTCATGCAGGCCGTCATCCGGGCGTGGCCGCCGGAGATCAGCAGGCTGCCCAGGGCCAGACTCTCCCCCATGGTGGAGCAGGCCCCGTACAGGCCAAAAAACGGGATATCGAAGCCCCGCAGGCCAAAGGCGGTACCGATGCACTGGTTCAGCAGATCCCCGGCCAGGACGTAATCCAGATCCTTGGGCATCAGCCCGCCCTTTTCCAGGGCCCGCTCCAGCACCCGCTGCTGCATGGCGGACTCCGCCTGCTCCCAGGTGTCCTTTCCGAAAAAGGAGTCCGGGCACAGCTGGTCAAAGTGCTCCGCCAGGGGACCGTTTCCCTCGAACTTGCCGCCGATGTTGGCGTAGGACACCACGCTGGGGGGCTGCGCCAGCCGCACCGTCTGGCGGCCCAGGCGTTTGGACGTCATAAAATCACCTCTTGCCCATAGTCTGCCGCGCAGTCGCCCCGGATATGCAAAAAAACCGCCGAGCCTAAAGAGCGGGTGTCATAAGAAAGTAATATCGTATTTCTCAGGAACGGCATGGCTTCGGTCATGCCGTTTCCTGTTTCTGCAGTTCTTCCACGGGGATAAAGCCCACAAGATCATAGGAGATGCGGATGCCCTGTCTGCGCTTTCCGCTGCTCTTGTCCGGGGCTTCAATGTAGATTGCCTTGACAAGCTCACGCAGGGCGTAAGGGGTCAGCTCCTGCAAATCCTCGCATTTGCGTACCCGCTGGATAAACTGCTTCAAATTTTCAATCTGTCGTTCCTGTTCCTCAATTTCCTGCTGTAAGCTCTGGATTTCCACTTTAAGCTGTGTCTGTTCGTCCTCATAGGTCTTGCTCATCATAGAGAACCGTTCATCCGTGATGCGCCCTGCCACATTGTCCTCATAGATGCGGATAAACAGGCGGTCAAGTTCCGTCAACCGTTTTTCGGCCTGTGCCAGCCGCTTCTTGTGTCCACGGATCGCGGCTTCGCTGGACAGCCAGAGCTTCTGCTCCATGACGGCACGAAAAATGATCCTCATACCGACTGACATAGGAAATGACAGTTCTCATATGCATCCAGACCAAATCTTCCAGAACAACAGCCCGGATGAAGTGCGCCGAACAGCTTCCCGTGTTGCTTCGGTAGTTGGCACATACAAAGTGATCCTGCCGCTTCTCAAAGTAATTGGTGGTGCAGTACCGCATTTTCGCTCCACAATCAGCGCAATAGACCATACCGGAAAACAGGCTGCTCTTGCCCGTCTTTGTCCTGCGGTGACGCTGCTGTCGAATTTCCTGCACCTTGTCAAAGACCTCCTGCTCAATGATCGCTGGGTGGGTGTTGTAGAAAACCGTCTGTTTTTCAATGGGCGTTTCCCTCTGCTTCTTGTCCCAGATGGAATTGGTGTAGGTCTTGAAATTGAAGGTGCATCCCGTGTATTCCCACCGTTCCAGAATGTGAACGACCGTGTTGGTGTTCCAATGGTAGGGATCAGCGGTTTCCGGACTTGGAGTCTTGATGCCGATCTGCCGCTTATATGCGGTGGGATTCAGAACCTTTTCCTCCTGCAAGAGCTTGGCGATCTGCATCGGCCCCCGGCCCTCCATGCACAGCTTGAAGATACGCTTCACTACCATTGCCGCCGCTTCGTCCACGATCCATTTTGTTTTGTCCTCAGGGTCTTTGCGATAGCCAAAGGGAACATTGGTAGTCAGCGGTACGCCACGCTCACCTTTTGCTTTCTGCACAGCCCGGATTTTGCGGCTGGTGTCCTTGGCGAAAAACTCGTTAAACCAGTTTTTGATACCGGCAATATCGCTGTCTGTGCTGTTTGGGTCGATGGTGTCAAAGTGGTCGTTGATGGCAATATATCGCACATTGTATTTCGGGAAAGTGAAGTTGATATAAAGCCCGGTCAGCGAAGAATTTCGTCCCAGTCTGGGCAGGTCTTTGGTGATACAGACTGCCACCCGTCCAGCTTCAATCTCCGCAAGCATGGCTCGAAAGCCGGGGCGGTCATAGTTTGTGCCGCTGTATCCGTCGTCCACGAAAAAGGTCGGGTTAGGAAAGCGATTCTCTTTAGCATACTGGAGCAGGATCATTTTTTGAGTCGAGATTTGTCAAGGTGGTTTTCTACCAATTAGTACTTTAATAGGAGTTTATCTGATAATAACACTGCAAATATGGCGAAAGGGTGTTGTAAAATGTTTCGTTACCATGTGTTATTTGCTTGCGTTGATATGGTGAAATTCTTAGGCTTAAAGTTGCGGTAATACAAGATAGTCATTACTATTTCCACGTCGAGGTGTCCTAAAAAAACGTTTCTGACAAATGATGTAATATAGCATCATAGGAACATGAGTCCTAAAAACAGGCTGTCACACAGCCAGAAAAAAGGAGCAACATAATGAACGAGTCTATTTTTGAGAGGACCCACTTCGGCAGCGATGACGCAGCCGACATTTCCGTTGGCCAGGCCGAGAAAGTTTGCGCCGATGGCACCGATGCGGATGAGTCCGTTGCGGATCGCGATTTCTTGGAACTGCTGTCTCACGTGAAGAACCTGATGCCCGATCCGGATGAGGAGACGGACGAGAGCGATATGGATTCGGACGATTATCACAACAAGGCCGTTGACTACGCACGTTGGAACAAGTGTCGCGAAGCGGCGGAGATCTGCCAGCAGGGGCTCAGAAAGTTCCCCTTTAACGTGGATCTTATGGCCGACATGATCAAGTATAGTTCCAAGGCCGGAGATATGCAGACCGCCAATGACTATTATACCGCATTGAAGACGAAGGTTCCCTTCCGGTGTTGGAACTGGCGCGCGTTCACGTTCTCGTTCGACTATCTTCTGAAGGCTGATCCGGTCGCCAATGAGGACGAGTGCCGAACCATCATCAGCCAGTACAAGAAGTTTCTCCCCTACGAGGAGAAGGCGTGTGTGGCCGAGAGCGAGCTTGAATCGGCCCTTGGCAGACCCGATGTCAGTATGGATGTTCTTAAGGAGGCCGTCCGCACGCATACCAACGCCAGCCAGTGCGCTTTGCGGCTGGCTGATATGCAGATGGATCGCGGTCTTTTCGAGGACGTGCTGGCGACCACCAATTATGGGATCGCGGCCTCGGCAGAGGTTCAGCCCTCCATTAACGTGCCCTATCTCTATTACATCCGCACGCTCGCGAAGGATCACCTCCTTCACAAGAAGGTGTATGAGGGCAAACCCGTTACCGCGGAGGAGGTGAATGCACTGAGTGAGGAGTATAAGCTCCTTGCCAGCGAGTTCCTCGAGCTCAAGCGCCACGCGCACACGATCGGGATGCGCGCAAAGATGCTGAAGTTCATCAAAGCGGAATAAGTGGTTTGTTGCGTCGTCATTTGTTCCGGCGGATCGCTTTTACCTGCGATCCGCTGGAACACTCCTCGACCACTACATAGACTATACGGAGGTGCTGGTATGGCAGAACTTAGTGAAGTGAAAAAGCTCGTACTGGGGCTCAGCGACCGCGAAATCATGGCGCTACTCGGCCTGCGAAGCGGTAAAAACAAGCGGAACACCGACTCCAGTGGAAGGGCGGACGGCAGTTGGATGGATAAACAGATATCCGGCCTTAACCGCGAGGGATTATCCCGTCTCAAGGAGCTTGAAGCGCAGCTTGATGATCTCATGAGCGCCCATCATGTCGACAAACGGCAGGTGCGGTATCTGCGGGCGCTCAAGAAGATGACACTTGAGGTTCCACCGTTCTTTCGGGAGACTGTGGATCCGAAGAAGCTCTATAACCGGCTGCGAGCCTTCTGCCTTGACCATGACATCCCCGATGAGATCATTGGCCGGGTTGTCCCCGCGCTCGTTGCCTACATTAGAACGGGACATATGCGGCCGATCATCTTTGTCGGCGAAAAGGGCTGCGGCAAAACAACGGCTGTGCGGCTGCTGGTCGAAGAAGCTCTTCAGATCCCCACCGAGGTCATCAAGATCCCGCAGACAGATGGCGGGCATGGAATGACCGGCAACTGCGGCGTATACCAGTCTTCCGATGTCGGCTGCATCGCGAAAGCACGTCTCCGGGCCAATTCGCTCCTTGTTGCCTACATTTTCGATGAGATCGACAAGGTGACCCATGACCGCAATCGTGCCAGTGTTGATGATGAGCTGCTGTCCATCACCGATGAGTCGAACACGGATGTTTTCGACAACTATCTTGAAACGACGCTCGTCGGACTGGAGCACTGCCCCATGTTCTTCACGGCGAATGATCTTCAGCAGGTCAACCCCATTCAGGCAGACCGCTGCACGATCATCCCTTTCCCTAGTGCGAACGCTCCCCGCATCAAATCCGTCTGCAAGAAGTATGCGGAGAAAAAAATGACAGGCAGTCTTTATCGTATGATTGATTTCAACTATGAGCTAATGTATAAAACCGTCGACCGCCTGGTGGACCACAACGTGACGTCCCTGCGGAAGCATCAGCAGGTGGTTGAGGCCGTGCTTGAAAGTGCGCTGAACGCAGCCTTCATCCAGGAGGACAGCACACCCATTGCGGTTACCGAGGGCATGTTCCGCAAGGCGGAACAGGACATTCTCGGCTCGACCACGCGGAAGGTCGGGTTTGACGCATAAGCTCATGATTTTAAGAAATCTCCCGCTACGAAGCGGGAGATTTCTTAAAAAAATCATCATCGAAAAGTGTGGTAGGATAACAGCACGGCATGGAGAGCGGCAAGCCCCTCTGATAAAAGCCGGATGTCAACCAGTCACTATATTTTACTAGGAGGAAAAAACAATGGCAGCACAGAACAGCAAGGGCGTTTACGTCGAAGCGCACAACGACAACCGCGGAACATCCCATATCAACTTCTATGACCGTGATCCCAAGTCCGGCCCTCACGAATCTATCCACATCAATATCCGTGATGACGGAAAGGGCACGATCGTTGAGTCGGATGGTTCCGGAAACAAAACCACGGCGCACATCGATCTCAACAAGTAATTCGCCCACCTGAAGGAGCGCCGGATAGCAACCGGCCGAAACTACAGCAGCTACGGTCGCTGCTGTAGTCGTGGGAAGCCCAATTATCACACCAGGAGGTAATCGCAATGAAAAAGTATCTGTCCCTCATGAGCAAGCGGACTAAGCTCAAGTGCGTCGGCGTTATCGCAATGGCGCTTATCAGCTCCCTCCTCGCTTCTGTCTGGCCGGTCAGGCTGGGCGCACTGTACACGAGCATCTCCAACGGCGCCATCCGCACCATTGCGCAGGGCTTAGCCGCCATTCTGGTCTTCGGCCTGATCTATCTCGCTTCTGAGTGTATCACCATCGCCCGGAGGGTGCTTATTGATTGCATCATCGCCACGCACGAAACGGAGGTCCGGGAAAGCAGCATTGAGAAGCTCCTGAAGATGCCTGTGTCCTACTACTCCGGTTGCCTGAGCGGCGAAAAAACAGCGCAGCTGAATCAGGGCGTGGCGGGTCTCAGTCAGCTCATCAGGATCATCTGCGGCGATGTCTTTGCCACGGTGATCACCGCCGTGTGTACGCTTGTTCAGGTTTTTCTCAACGCACCGGGTATCATGGTCGGGATCATGCTCCTTTATCTGTTCCTCACCATCGTAATCTCCGCATTCCAGATCCGTTCGCAGAACGGGATCAGGGAGAACATCGTGGCTCAGAAGAACGCACTGGACGGGCAGATCTGTCAGTCGATCTCCAATCTGGAGCTGATCCGGGGCATGCATGCGGAGGGTTATGAAAGAAAGCGGCTCCTTCCCGGCATCCTGCGGATCTGTTCCACCGAAAAAAAGCACCACCGCTGTATGGGCGCCTTCGACTGCCTCAAGCAGCTGTGCAAGATCTCCTTCCAGGTCATTCTCCTCATCGCCTCCATCGTGCTCATCGCCAATGGGAGGATGTCCGCCGGCTCGGTCATCACTGTGTGCCTGCTGTTCCAGCAGCTGGTCAAGCCCATCGACGAGGTATACCGTTTCATGGACGAAACGGCCTCCTCGGTCATTAAGGCGAAGGCTCTGATCGAGGTCACCGCCAGCCCCTGCGACGCCGTGTTCGATATTCAGTCCTCCGGCGAGGCAGCCAGCAGCAGCGAAATCCACGTGGATGACCTGGTCGTGACCAACCCCGAGAAGGATACGCCCCTGGCCTGGTATGACAGCGTCACGATCCCCGCAGACAGGATTGTTGCCCTGCAAGGTGCGAACGGTTGCGGAAAAACCAGCCTGATCCGCTGCCTGAACAGATACTATCCGCATGCGCAAGGGCAGGTAACTCTGTTCGGGCGCAGTCAGGAAAGCTATTCCCAGAAAGAGCTCAGCGACGCACTCTACTACACTCCGCAGGTCTCCTTTTTCATTGCCGGCACGATCCGAGAAAATCTTCTCTACGGCCTTGACAGGTCTGTCAGCGACAAGGAGCTGATCTATGCGCTCAGCTGTGTCCGCCTGGTAGGCGATGACCATGGCGCTACCGTGATCCGCAAGGATCCCATGGAGGCGCTTTCGTTCATGCTCGGGGAGAAGGCGGAGGAGCTCTCCGGGGGGATGAAGCAGCGGCTTTCCCTGGCCCGTGCGTTTTTGCGCCGCCCCAAGCTGTTTGTGTTTGACGAGATCACGGCAAACCTGGACGATACTGCGACAAGGTTTGTCCTCACCAACATCGAGACCTATGCCAAACGGATCGGCGCCGGCATCGTATACATCTCCCACGACCAGAACGTTGTCGCCAGGTGCGATATGGTCATCGCTCTCAGGAACAAGCTCAAGGCAGGCAGCGGGAAGTGCACAGCCGCATAGGGGGGACACCACCTAAAAAAGTGCATTCTTCAAAGCATGTATACAACAGCCGCTTGCCGTCCGCTTCGATCAGGAATAGATAGCTGTCACACGCGGAATGGTCGATACAGAATGGCGTGATCTGAATGTCACCGATCAAAAACGGCTTGCCGGGAGAAAAGGCTTGAATGGTTTCGATGCGCTTGCAAAGCGCTTCGTTCTTTTGCCCGCCACGCTCTGCGGACAGGCGCATGATGTCCTTTGCCAACGCCCCGGCATAAATGGGAATCTCCGGTCGGATACGCAGCATTTGCCCGGTATGATCGCCGTGATAGTGGGTAAACAGTACGGCATCGCAATGTCCGTTCCCATCCGTCACACCCGGAATATTCAGCGGTGCGGAGACGAAATTTGGATCAAGAGATAGCTCGTCACCCATGTCAATGAGGATGCGCGTGCTTGCCGTGGAGATTTCGGCAGCAATGCCGCCGATCTGGTGCGTGCCTCGATGAATACAGAGTTTCATTCCCCTTCATCCCCCTACACATCTCCGTATAGGATGGAGATACCGTGAAACAGCTTCCAGCCCCGGAGCGTCCGGTCATACTCGATCCATTCCCCCGTTGCTTGCAGAGCGGCGATATAACGCTGCACGCTGCGCAGCGGCAGCTCGGTCAGCTCCGATAGCTTCTGCGTGGAAATGCCGGGATGCTTGCGGATGAGCGCAAGGATTTTCAACCCGTTGACCAGCTTTTCGCTGTACTCGTGCGCTTTTTTGCTCTTGCTGTGTGCAGTGAGCAGCAGATACTTGAGCTTGTCCTTGATGGCGTCAAAGGAATCGTAGCATTTGAAGAACTTCCGCAGCTCCTTCGGCGGCTTCGGCTCGCCAAGCCAGATCACCGTTTCATTGGTGCAGCCATCAATTTGCGAATACAGGTCAAAAATCATATCCGCAGAATCCTGGTCTAACGCAGCGCCATTCACGATCATCGCATCACAGCCGATGGCGATCACGTCCGTCGGGGTATCAGCTATGTATAGCTCATACGCTCTGGTTGGGAGACTTTCTTCCACAAGCGTGTTTTCTTCATCTGTCAGACCAAAGGTGTTCACACGATAATCCTTGCTCATTTACCGCTGCCCCCTTTCATCAGTTCACTTCTTGCCACATCAAATTCTGTTCCGCAGGTGATGCACTGCATCCGGACATATTGCCTTGCCAGTTTATTCTGTTTCAGGCGAATCACCAAAGCAATGCTCCAAAAAATGATGCCGGCGATTGTGATGAATACCGAGATCATATAGCCGCCGAATGCAACGATCAGCCACAGTACAAACCAGATACCAAACTCCACCTTTGGATAGGGAATACAGCGCACGTTATGGCTGCCGCAGTTCGGGCAGGTCACATCATCGCCGGAGCGCACAGCGTTTTCCTGTCGTGTTTCTTCTGCCATTTATTTGCCCTCCATGTTCTTCTTTTTGAGGACAGTATAGCAAACCGCCGCGACAACAGGGTGGTAGAGTTGAAAAGTTAATAATCCAAAATTTCGATTTCC
>ENA-OQCL01000042-OQCL01000042.1-human-gut-metagenome-genome-assembly--contig:-NODE-42-length-65788-cov-9.790957_pt1 | contig 65788 bp, 60 predicted proteins | sample MGYA00242502_ERZ504586 | MGnify/ENA primary metagenome ERZ504586 (study PRJEB26092, sample SAMD00036316) | human gut metagenome | host: Homo sapiens | study: EMG produced TPA metagenomics assembly of... | reverse complement strand
ACTCCGGCGAACCGATGGGACTTCCTCCCTATGGGTATATCAAGGACCCGAACAACCCCAAGTACTGGGTCATTGATGAAGAAGCTGCACAAGTTGTCCGGCGCATTTTTGATATGACGTTGGAGGGCTTTGGCACGGAACAGATTGCCACCCAGTTTGAAAAGGAAGGCATCCTGACGCCGCAGGCCTACTGGATTCAGAAAGGCATCGGCCGTCCCGGAAAGACCAAGACGCGCCCCGCCACCAAGTGGAATGGCTCCACGATTACCCATCTTCTGTACCAGCAGGAGTATTGTGGTGATGTTCTGAACTTCAAAACCTACTCCAAGTCCTACAAGAACAAGAAGCGGATTCATAACGACCCGGAAAATTGGGTGGTGTTCCAAGATGTTCACAAGCCCATTATTGAACGTGCCGTATTTGAACAGGTACAGCAGAAACGCGGAAAGATGCGCAAACGCCGTACCAGCAACGGAGAACACAATATGTTCTCCGGCCTGCTTGTCTGCGCAGACTGCGGCTGCAATCTGCACTTCCACTTCAATCAGGGCAACCCGGAAATCAAGTATTTCAACTGCTCCAACTACAAGGGCAACCGTGGCACCTGCCAATCCACCCACTACATCAGGGTAGACTTTCTGGAAGAAGTGGTGCTGGGCGAGATTCGGCGGCTGACCAAGTTTGCCAGCCTCTACGAGGACGACTTTCTGAAAGCTGTTATCGGGCACTCCCAGCAGGCGGACGAAGCCGACCGCAAGCTGAAAGAGAAAGAGTTGAAAGCACTCCTTGCCCGTGATGAAGAACTGGACGGCCTCTTTGAGCGCATCTATGAGGACAATGTTTCCGGCAAAATCTCTGACGAACGCTTTTCCAGAATGTCCCGGAGATATGAGGACGAGCAAAAGGAGCTGACCGAGAAAATCAAACAGCTCCGCTCCGAAATCGAAAAGCAGAGCAGCCGTACTATGACAACGGATATGTTCATCAGTCTGGTTCGCAAGTACACCAGAGCAAAAAAGCTGACACCCCGGATGCTGAATGAACTGGTGGAAAAAATCGAAGTGTTCAATGCAGAAAAGGTCAACGGTGTATGGGAGCAGCGGCTCCGCATTCACTACAACTGCGTGGGCACCATCGAGATTCCAAGCGCACTTCCTTTGCCGACACCCGATGTGTCGGTGAATACAAGAAAAGGCGTAGTTGTGAACTACGCCCCCTGTGATGTCGCTATTTAGCAAATAAAAAATGACGAATGTTCTTTGACAGCTAAATGCTGTAAGAACATTCGTCATGGTGCGGATAAGAGGACTTGAACCTCCACCGAGTTGCCCCGATTAGAACCTGAATCTAACGCGTCTGCCAATTCCGCCATATCCGCATATTCTGTTGTGTTCCTGCGCCGTAGCGCCGGGAACGATAGTTATTATACCAGATACAAAAGAAATGTCAAGGCTTAATTTCAAAATTATTCGACAAATTTTTGCAGCAAAGTTGGTGCACTCTGGATAGCGGCTGCGGGGCGCTTTTTAGGGCAGATTATGGTACAATAAACTATACGTCCGGGCACCGCCCGGCGATTACGGAAAAACGAGGGAAAACAATGCTGAATGTGATTATTTTTCTGGTGGGCGCGCTGATCATGTTTTACATGGCGCTGCGCAGCGTGCGGGCGCGGCAGCAGCTGCGCACCAAGGGCGTCTGCGTACAGGCCACGGTAAGCGGCACGGTGCAGAGCCGGGACGGCGCTGCCTATGTGCTGGAGTTTACCACCGCAGGAGGCAGCCACCGGCTGCAATATCCCAAGCCCGCCAAGGGCAAGCCCTTTGCCGAGGGCAGCGTGGTCACCCTGTACTACGACCCGGATGCCCCGGAGAAGATGTTCGTAGAGGGCGACAAGTCCGTGCTGGGTGCCGAGCTGCTGTACGCTGGCATCGGCGTGGCGCTGCTGGTGCTGATGGTCGGCATCATGAACCGCTGAGAAGGAGGGACACCGCATGAAATTGGAACATTTTGGCATGGCAGAGCCGGGAGACTGCCGGTTGGTATTCACGGCAAGCGCGGAGGAGCTGGCCGCTGCGCTGGCAAAGGAACAGGCCACCCCGGACGCTCCGCAGGACGAGGAAGAACTGCTGACGGCAGCGGTGAACCGCACCATTCTGGAAGGCTTTGATCCTCTTTACCGGCAGCTGGTGCAGGAGCAGCAGCTTGTACCGGTGACCGACCCGGATTTTGAGCTGCTGGCGGTCAACAAGGCCGAGGGCTTCCGGGCGGGGGCGCAGTTCTACGCCCTGCCGCCGCTGGAGCTGGGGCGGGACACCGGCTTTGTGCAAGCCATCGAGCCCCACCCGCTGCGCCGGTTGACCATTGAACTGGAGATCAACCGCAACTACGGCGATGAAGAGCGCGCCGCCGATGCTGCAGGCAAGGCCGCGCTGCGCGACCGGGTGACCCGGGAGCTCTACGCAAAACGCTGCGCACAGGCCAGAGACCGGGCTGAAAAGGAGCTGGTCTGGCAGCTGGGCGATGAGGTGACCGGCCCAGTGCCAAAACGGCTGGAAGCGGGCAACTACTTTGCCGAGCAGCGGCAGTTCAATCTGAGCTTGCAGGCAAACGGTATCAACTTTGACCAGTTCTTGGCCGTGCGCGGGCAGACGGTAGAACAGTTCCGGCAGTGGCTGCACCAGCAGGCAGAGCGCAAGCTGCGCAGCTGGCTGGGGCTTTTGCTGGTGGCTGAGCGGGAGGGCTTACAGCCCACCGAAGCCGAGGTGAACGCTGCTCTTGCGCACTGGAACGAGAAGCTGGACGGAGAGCGCACCTTCCCCGCCAACGACACCCGCAAAGTGCGCCAGCGCCTTGCCCGGGCAAAGGCTGCGGCCTTTGTGGTGGCGCATTCCACCCTTACCCCACCGCCGTCCGAACCCCTTGTGCAGGAACCGGAAGCAAAATAAAAATGATGGTTCTCATGCCATGGCGGGCAGTCTGCGGGCTGCCCGCCATAGCTTTTTTCTGCAAAAAAAGAGACAGCGGCACGCCCGCAGGTACTTCCGCTGTCTCGAATGTTATTCTTTTATTCCAGATGATGCTTCCGGCAGAATCTTTTGCTCACCCAGTACATCCCGCCCCACAGCAGGACTGCGAGCACAAGGTAGACCGGGTTTTTCAGAGAGCTGACCAGCGACTGCCCAAAGACAGCCATCATGGCCACCATCAGACCCTTGCCCAAAAGGACAGCGCGCAGGTAGCGCTTTTCGTCAAAGTCCGACATCCCGAAGGCAAAGTGCATGAAGGAGGTGGGGGTGAAGGGCAGCAGCGACAGCATGAACAGGGACGAGGTATCGAAGCGGTTCACCCACTGCTGTGCCTTTTCCAGCTTGGGGGAGCGGCTGGCTACCTTCCAGAAAAAGCGCTTGATGAGCCGCCGCCAGAATAAAAACATGATGATGCCGCCCAGCGCCACGCCTGCCCAGCTGTACAAAAAGCCTAGCAGACCGCCGTGTGCGGCTACGTTCAGTGCTACAATGGCGATCAGCGGCAGCGGCGGAAAAAAGGACTCTACCATCGCCAGCAAAATGGGCACAAGGGGGCCAAGCCCCTCAAAGCCCGCCAGCAGCGCCTCCCAGTATTCCAGTGTTCCAAGCTGGTGCACCCAGCCCATCAGTGCGGTTTGCATCCTGTGTCCAATCCCTTTCTGTGCAGCGGTGCCGGGACGTTCCCGGGCAGGCTGCATCATGCTTAGTATATCCATTCTCTATGACAGAGCCATGAACAGAGTGTGCATTTTTCGACACGCTTCAGGCTCTGCTACCAATACTACGAGATGAAAAGGGATTTTCCTGCCTTTATTTTTCCGCAGCCTGCTTTTCAGCCTTGGCGCGCATCCGCTCCAGCTGGGCGGTGCGCAGTTTTTCCCAGCGGGCAAGGCTTTCGGCGTCCGGCATCTGGGCGCAGCGGGCAAAGCTCCAGTGCAGGCCGTCCCGGCGGGACAGCTTGTACCGCTGGAACACGCCCTGCCCGGCGGCGTTGCTGCTGCCGGTGCAGCTGGGGCACTGACACAGGGTATACCAGCTGTTGCTGCCCTTTTTCAGCCAAATCTCGTCCGGCTGCAGGGTGGTGCCGCACTCCGGGCAGGGCATCTGGCTGATCTTGGGGTCAGCCCGCCATGCGTACTGCTCCACATAGCCGTGGAACACCGTAAAGTCCCGGTAGTCACCGGGGGTCTGGCACAGGCTTTGGCGCAGCGCCTCGTCCTCAGTGGGGTAGGCGGCAAGACCGGCGCGCAGATCCAGCAGACGGCAGACATCGGCGGTGTACAGGGTGTCCGAAAGTGCATCGTGGAAGGGGCGTTCCATGGGGATGCCCATGCGGGTGACCACGCTTTCCAACGTCATGCCCTCGCCCTCCTTGCGGGGATGCTCCCGCAGAAAGACCTGCTGCAAATCGTACCAGACGGTGGGCCTAGACTCGTCCAGGTTGCACAGGAACAGATTCTGCTTGAGCACCGGCACGTCATCCAGACCCCACTCGGCAAACTCGGCATCCGGGCCGCACCACTGCATAAAGCGGCGCAGTCCCTGCACGATGGGCTCGCCCTTGTCCAGATCGGCCTGCGTCAGGCCGGTCACCTTGGCGATATGGTGCTGCAATTTGCGGAAGATGCGGGGACGCAGATGGATGGAAAAGGTGTCCAGCACATTGGCATCCTCGTCGATCTTTACGGCGCCGATCTCCACGATCTCGCCCCGCAGGGTCTGCTGCACCCCATGGTAGTTAAAGGTATACGGCTGGTAGCCGATGTTCCATTCCAGATCAAATAAAACCAAGTTACGCGGCATTGCTTTGTTAGTCCTCTCGTAAAATAAACTTCTCCACGGCCTCGGCCACGCCGTCGTGGTTGTTGTCGGCGGTGGTCACATAGTCGGCGCAGTCCTTTACCGGCTGCTCGGCGTTCTGCATGGCCACGCCCACCCCGGCGTAGGCGATCATGGAGCGGTCGTTCAGGCCGTCGCCGCAGGCCATCAGGTTCTCGCGGGTCAGGCCCATGCGGCGCAGAAGCTCCGCCAGACTGCCGTCCTTGGCTACGCCCAGCGGCACCGCCTCAATAAAGAAGGGGCTGGAGGGGTACAGGTCGGCGCGGCCTGCAAACTGCTGCTGCCCGGCGGCGCACACCGCGTCCCGGCGGGCGGGATCCAGCGTGATGAGCATCTTGCACACGGGGTAGTTCACATAGGATGCCAGATCGTCCACATGGATCATGGGCAGCTTGGTGGTAAAGCACTCCTTGTTGGCCCACTCGTCCTTGTCCCGCTCACAGACGATGCCCTCGCGGTTATAGGTCAGGATGGCAATATCCTGCGCGGCAGCAAAGGCGCACAGCTCGGGCACAAGGGCGGGGTCCAGCGTCTTTTCCACCAGCGTCTCACCGGTGCGGCAGTCCACAATCTTGCCGCCGTTGTAGGACAGGATGCAGCCGCCCTTTTTGTCCAACCCCAGCTCCTCAGCCAGCGGCTGGATGCCGGCGGTGGGCCGACCGGACGCCAGCACGATGGTAACGCCTTTTTCAATGGCGGCGTCCAGCGCGGCGCGGGTGCGCGGGGTGACGAGCTTCTGGTCGTTGGTCAGGGTGCCATCCAGATCCAACGCCAGCACTTTGATATCAGACATATTTAAAAGATCCTCTCATTATAGAAGTATATCTCAGCTTGCTCTTTCTATTGTACAATGAAAAGCCCCCTGCTTGCAACCCTTGCAGGGCGGTTCGGTGCAAAAAGTGCCTCGGCGGCGGGCGTTACAGGCAGATTTTACCTGTTTTGCCCGCATTTTACACCGCCGCTCTTCCGTGCGCCAAAGGTTTACCTAAGTGTTACACGGGGCTGGTTTCGCCGCTGCGGGCGGTGCGCTACAATACAGGTGTTCCCACAAGAAATAGTAGAACCGCCCCAAGCCGGGCTGAAAAAAAGAGAGGATATCTGTTATGAAGAATGCGAAAATTTCCCGCCGCAGCTTCCTGAAAGCCGGTGCCGTGGCATCGGCAGTGGGGATGCTGTCGGCTGCACCCGTAGCCGTTCACGCCGCCGAGGCCGATGCTTCTGCCGCAGCAGACGAAGAGAACGGTCTGCTGGACGTGTTCAAAAAGCCCAAGTACGTTTTCCTGTTCATCGGTGACGGCATGGGCACTGCCCAGATCCAGTCCGCACGCTTTTACAAGGGCACTGTGGACAACAACGGCGCTGTGACCGAGGCTGACCTGAGCTTTACCAGCTTTCCGCAGGTGGGCAGCGTGACCACCTACGACAGCACCTCCTTCTGCCCGGACTCTGCTTCCACTGCCACCTCCATCGCCACCGGCCACAAGACCGAGAGCGGCGTCATCAATATGTGCCCCTGGACCCGCGATGTGCCCTACGAAACCATTGCCGAAAAGCTGCACGCCCAGAAGGGCTATAAGGTGGGCGTCATCTCCACCGTGAACATCGACCACGCCACCCCTGCTGCCTTCTATGCCCACCAGAAGACACGCAAGAACTACTACCAGATCGGCGTGGAGCTGGCAAACTCCGGCTTTGAGTACTTTGCCGGCGGCGAGTTCCAGAAGGTGAACGGCGATGGCACCGGCCCCGACAACCATACCGTGGCTGCCAACGCCGGTTACAACGTGGTCACCACGCAGGCCGGTGCCGCTGCCCTGACCGCCGGTGCTGGCAAGACCCTGATCATTGCCGAGAATCTGGGCGATGGCAAGGCCATGAACTACGCCATGGACGCTGCCAACGGCGAGTGGCAGCTGACCGACTATGTCAAAAAGGGCATTGAACTGCTGAACAACAAGAAGGGCTTCTTCCTGATGACCGAGTCCGGCAAGATCGACTGGGCCTGCCACGCCAACGATGCCGCTGCTTCCATCCACGATGTGCTGGAGATGAGCAACGCGGTGCAGGCTGCGGTGGACTTCTACAATGCCCACCCCAACGAGACTTTGATCCTTGTCACCGCCGACCACGAGACCGGCGGCATGGCCATCGGCTACAAGACCACCAACTACGACACCTTCCTGACCAATCTGGCACACCAGAAGATGTCCTACGCAAAGTTCGATTCCACCTATGTGCAGGGCTACATTGCCAACAAGACCCCCTTTGAGACTGCCATGCAGGACGTGAAGAACGTCTTTGGCCTGACCCTGCCCACCGACCCCGCTGCCGCCAGCGCAGGCAAGCTGCTGCTGACCGACTACGAGGTGGAGAACCTGCGCAAGGCCTACGAGCGCACCCTGCAGGTGGGTTCCTCCAGCCAGAGCAAGATGAGCCAGCAGGATTACGAGCTGTACGGTACCTACATCCCCTTCAGCATGGCTGTCTGCCACACCATCAACCACAAGTCCGGTATGGATCACACCACCTACGCCCACACCGGTGCCATGGTCAACGTGTACGCCATGGGTGTCGGTGCCGAGAAGTTCGGCGGTGTATACGACAACACCGAGATCTACCACAAGCTGGCTGAGCTGACCAAGGTACAGTAAGCTGGTAAGTAAGAGCGCCTGATTTTCCCACCTCACTTCCTGCTTCACTTTTCCACAGCCAAGCCTCAAAATGTGCAAAACCCTCCCGGCCGAAAGCGCAAAGACTGCGCCCGGCAGGGAGGGTTTTGTTGTAATGTCAATGCTGAATGCTTCAGGCCTTCATTTCGGGAAAGCCCTCCAGCTTGGAGGTGCAGTGGGGGCAGCGCACAGCCTTGATGGAGATCTCGCTCTGGCAGTAGGGGCACACCTTGGTGGTGGGCTCCTCCGGCTCGGCGGGCTCTTCAGGCTTTTTGTGCAGAGAGTTGACAAACTTGATCACAACGAACAACACAAAGGCCACGATGAGGAAGTTGATGATGGAGTTGACGAACTCGCCGATCTTGATGCTGGAGCCGCCCAGTCCGATGACCACATCGGAAAAATCCGCCTTGAAGAACAGGCCGATCAGCGGGTTGATGATGTCCTCCACCAGCGCGGTGACGATTGCGGTGAAGGCACCGCCGATGACAACGCCCACTGCCATGTCCAGCACGTTGCCGCGCATGGCAAACGCTTTGAACTCTTCAAAGAACTTTTTGATGCCGCTTTTTTTCTCTTCCATAGATAAGCTGCTCCTTCTTCTCCTTTTTTTTACCGCAAGGGGTTATTTTATTTTTATAATAGCGTATTATGCAACGATTTGCAAGAGTAAAGCAACCCCTTTTATAGAAAATAAAAAGTATCCTCTCCCGCGAAAAAACGATCCCGGAAAGTCCGCAGACTTTCCGGGATCATCCAATTCAAAAATATTTTTCCGCCGGTTTATGTGCTATAAAGATGCTTATGCCGCGGGCTGCTCTGCGGCAGCAGGCTGCGGGTCAGCAGTCACCGTAATGGTGCGGCTGATGGTACTGCAGGAGTAGTTGCCCCCCGCCTTGGCGGTCTGGGTGTAGGTGCCGGGCTCGGTGGGCACGCCGCTCATTTTGCTGCTGAACCACAGGAAGGTCTTTTTCTTGTAGGTGTAGCTTACCTTGCCGTTTTCAGCCACCTGTCCGTCCGAGATCACCTTGGCGGTCAGATCAGCGCTTTGCAGCTGAGAGACGGTCATGCTGGCCGGGGCATCCGCTGTCCAGCTCAGGCTGACGTTTTCGGTCTTGGGCTTGATCTTGAACATGGCAAACCCGGCGGCGTTGATATCGCTGCTTTCCAGCGCAATGGCACCGGCAAAGTACTTGCCGCTGTCCTTGGGCTGCTCGTCCAGATAGATGCGGCTCAGCGCACCCTCGGGCAGATACTTGCGGATCAGGCTCAGCGCCAGCTTCATGCCGTTGGAAACATTCTTCACCGTGGTCAGGTAGCTGGCCGGGACAAAGAAGCTGACGGTGTCCATCACCGACACTACTTCGTCCGCCACCCGCAGCAGCACGCCGACATCGTTGCCGTCGATCAGCTGCTTGAGGTAGCTGTATACGTTGAATTCCTCGGCCTGGTCCGGGGTCTGGGACATCTTTTTGGGCAGGGGGATCAGCTTGAGCAAAGTGCGCAGCTTATCCGAGATCATCAGGGTCACATAGCCGTAGGCTTCGCCGCTGGTGCCCAGCACCACGGCAATATACTGGGTGTTTTCGGGCCGGGTCTCCACCTCCAGCTTATAATCGGAACCATAGACAAGGTTTCCGGTCGCCCGGATGCGGATGTTGACGATATCATTTTCATCCTCTGCCGCGCTCAGCGCTGCGGCATCGGGCAGTTCCTCGCTGACAACAGCGGTGCTTTCCGGCTGCTGCGCTGCCGCCGAAGCAGGCATTGCCAGTACACCAAGCATCATGCTGACTGCGAGCAGGAGCGAGATCCATCGTTTGGCCTTCATACGAAAACCTCCTTTGTTATTTGGTATCATACTCACATTTACCGCAAAATAATCCTAGGGTCAATAACGGGATTCAAGCCGGGCGCATCACTCCCCGATATAGGTAAAGCGGGGCTGGGTAACGCCGTCCCGGGTCACGGTTTCCAGCCACATGGCGGCGGGGCGCACCCACAGCCCGCCCTCGCCGTACAGGGCGCGGTACACCACCATTTCCTCCTCGGTCTCGCTGTGGCGTGCCACGCCCAGCACCTGATATTCGTTGCCTTTAAAGTGGCGGTAGCGCCCGGGGCGCACCGGATATTGCAGTTCCTGCATAACAGTTCCTTTCTATTCCTGCAAAAAGGGCTGCTGCGCCGGGCGGGTGCAGCAGCCCACAAACCTTATATTATAAATATTACAGCGTGCTGTCCGTTCCATCGCCGGGGGTCTGCTCGGCAGAGTACAACAGCATCAGGTGGTTGGCCGAGGCTTCCAGCTGGCTCTTGGCCTGCCGCAGGGCGGCTTCCTCAGTCTCGTTCATCTTTTCGGGCTTATCCTTGCGCAGGCAGTGGCGCAGGTTGGCAAGGTCGGCCTTCACGCGGGCCTTTTCGTCCTTATCCAGTTCCTTTTTGCACTTGGAAAGTGCTTCATCCACCTTGTAGGCCAGCACCTCGGCCTGATTGTGCAGGTTCAAGCGCTCCTTGCGGCGGCTGTCCTCAGCCTCGTAAGCGGCGGCGTCTGCCATGGCGCGCTGGATCTCGTTTTCGGAAAGGTTGGTGCTGCCGGTGATGGTGATGTTCTGCTCCCGCCCGGTGGCAAGGTCTTTTGCAGATACCTTCACCACGCCGTTCACATCGATATCAAAGGTGACCTCGATCTGGGGCTTGGACGAAAAGCTTGCCCGGATGCCGTTCAGCTTGAACTTGCCAAGGGACTTATTGTCCCGCGCAAAATGGCGCTCACCCTGCAGAACGTTGATCTCCACGCTGGTCTGCATGGGACGGGCGGTGGTAAAGATCTGGCTCTTGCGGGTGGGGATCATGCTGTTGCGGGTGATCAGCGGGGTGGCGACCCCGCCCAGCGTCTCGATGGACAAGGTCAGCGGGGTCACGTCCATCAGCACCAGTCCCTGCGCCGCCGCGCCGGTGGCACCCGCCAGCTTGCCGCCGCCCTGCAGCAGTGCACCCTGCACCGCTGCACCCATGGCAACGCACTCATCCGGGTTCAGGCTATGGCTGGGTTCCTTGCCCAGCAGTTCCCGCACCTGCCGCTCCACAGCGGGCATCCGGGTGCTGCCGCCCACCAGCAGCACCTTGCCCAGCTGGCTGGCAGAGATGCCGGCATCCCGCAAGGCGTTCTGCACCGGGGGCACGGTGCGGGACAGCAGATCGCCGGTCATCATCTCGAATTGCGGGCGGGACAACGCGATATCCAAGTGGTGCGGCCCGTCCTTGCCCACCGCGATAAAGGGCAGGTTCAGCTGGGCAGAGGGCGCACTGGAAAGCTCCTTCTTGGCCTTTTCCGCTTCCTCCTTCAGCCGTCCCATGGCGGCGGGGTCGCGGGTCAGGTCGATGCGGTCAGACTTTTTGAACTCTGCCACCGCGTACTCCACGATGCGCTGGTCAAAGTCGTCGCCGCCCAGATGGGTGTCGCCGCCGGTGGCCAGCACCGTAAAGGTGCCGTCCTCGATCTCGATGATGGACACGTCAAAGGTGCCGCCGCCAAGGTCGTAGACCAGAATTTTCTGCGCGGCTTCGTTGTCCAGACCGTAGGCTACCGCGGCGGCGTAGGCTCGGTTGATGATGCGCAGCACGTTCAGCCCTCAATGCGGCCTGCATCCTGCGTGGCCTTGCGCTGGCTGTCGTCAAAATAAGCGGGCACGGTGATGACGGCTTCGGTGACAGGCTCGCCCAGATAGCTCTCGGCGTCCCGGCGGATCTTGGCAAGGATCATGGCGCTGATCTCCTGCGGGGCAAGGTCCTTGCCGTCAATATGCGCCCGGTAGTCCGAGCCCATGTACCGCTTGATGCTGGAGATCGTGCGCCCGGAATTCGTGGCGATCTGGCGCTTGGCCGCGCCGCCCACCAGACGCTCGCCGTCCTTGGTAAAGGCCACCACGCTGGGGGTGGTGCGCTCGCCCTCTGCGTTGGTGATGACCACGGGCTTGCCGCCCTCCACCACTGCCACACAGGAATTGGTCGTACCAAGATCAATGCCGATCACTTTGCTCATACTGTTTCCTCTGTTTCTTGTCCGCCGTGTCTGCGGGCTGATTTTTCTCCAGTCTATCTTACCGGACGGCTGTGACCATTTTTTAGTCCAATTGTAAAGATTCTATGTTATATGCTGCCGGAGCCGTGGGCGGCTCGTGGGTCAGCGCATAGAGCAGCTGCTCGGCCTCCTGTAACCAGCGGTCGGCGTCCGGCTCGTGCTCCCGCTGCAAAATGGTAAACGCCTGCTTTGCCTCTGCCGCCTGCGCCAGCGCCTTTTTGCGGGAGGTGTAGCGGGTCTCGTACTGCGCCAGCCGCAGGCAGACCCGGGGCGTATACTCGATATCCGGCATCGCTGCCGCGTTCTGCCGCGCCCGGCGGTACCACAGCAGTGCCTTGCCGTTGTCGCCCCGGGCGGCGCAGTCATCGCCAAGGTTCAAAAGGGCGATGGGCTCTCCGCTTTCGGCTGCGGCCTTCCACAGCTTGCGCGCCTGCGCAGCGCTTTTGGGTACGCCGCGCCCCTGATACAGGCACTCGCCCAGCAGCGAGAGCCCGGCAGAACTGCCCTGCTCGGCGGCTTTCTGGTAGCACTCTGCCGCTGCCGCCCAGTGTCCGGCGCGGGCGGCTTCTTTCCCGGCTTCGGCCTCCTCTGCGCCGGGGCCCTCCGGGGTGTGGCCTGCGTGCAGCAGACCGTTGAGCAGCGCACCGTCCAGCGAGGCCGAATTGCTCCACGGGTCCAACACCACGCCGTCGATGCCCGGGGTGTCCAGCGCCAGCTGCATGGCCTGCTCCAAGGTACGGTCAGCCATGGGGCGGCTTGCGGTGCTGCGGTCCGCACCGGCCGCTGCCACCGAGGTGAACAGCGGCAGCCAGCAGCGCCCTTTATCGTTGCGCAGCGTCCACAAGGCAAGGCCGTCAGCCTTTTCTGCCGGGATGGGGTGCTCCATCCACGGGGCGGGCGCACCCTGCGCCGAAAGCGCCGTCTGCAGCGGCACCAGCACATGGGTTTCCAGCTCCAGCGCGTAATTCAAAGCGCTCATCAGGGTCCAGAAGCTCTCCTCGTTCTGCCCCTTGTACAGCCCCTGCACCGCCTGCTCGATGGCCGGGCAGCCGGTGCCGCGCGGGCTGTACACCGGTGCGGTGCGGCTGCGGCTGCGGCCCACCGGGCGGAAGCGTACCCCGCCGTCTGTTCGTCTTGCCATTGTGTTCACCATACTTCCCTATCAATCTCAGCTCTAGTATAACAGGATTTGGCAGCTTGTACAATGCAAAACACAGCTGCGGCACTGGATTTTCAGTATACATCGCGTTATAATAAGGTGTATTTTGACCCCGAAGGAGGAATTTTTTTGAACCGGATGCTTGGCTACCTGAAGGGCTACGAGCGCGAAAGTGTGCTTGCACCGCTCTTTAAGATGCTGGAAGCCACCTTTGACCTGTTTGTGCCACTGGTCATGGCGGATATCGTCAATGTGGGCATTGCAGCACATGACCTGCATTATATTCTGGTGCGGTGCGGCCTTTTGCTGCTGCTGGCTTTCATCGGCCTTACCTGCAGCCTGACCGCGCAGTACTTTTCCGCCAAGGCGGCGGTGGGCTACTCCACCGCGGTGCGGCACGCCCTGTTTGCCCATATTCAGCGCCTGAGCTTTTCAGAGATGGATACGCTGGGCACCAGCACCCTCATTACCCGCATGACCAGCGATGTCAATCAGGTGCAAAGCGGGCTCAACCTGTTTTTGCGCCTGTTCCTGCGCATGCCCTTTGTGGTGCTGGGTGCCATGGTCATGGCCTTTACGGTCAACGCCCGGGCGGCAATGATCTTTGTCGTCACCATCCCGCTGCTCAGCGTGGTGGTGTTCGGCGTGATGGTGGTCACCCGGCCGCTGTATAAGACCGTGCAGACCCGGCTGGACCGGGTGCTGGGCCTGACCCGCGAGAACCTGACCGGCGTGCGCGTGGTGCGCGCCTTTGATAAGGAGCAGAGCGAGATCGACCGCTTTGAGGACGCCAACGCCCTGCTGACCGGGATGCAGCTGCACGTCGGCCATCTTTCGGCGCTGATGAATCCGCTGACCTATGTGCTCATCAACCTTGCCATCGTGGCGCTGCTGTATGTGGGCAGCATCGAGATCAACGTGGGCGGCATGGCCTCCGGTGATGTGATCGCGCTGGTAAACTACATGAACCAGATCCTTGTGGAGCTGGTAAAGCTTGCCAACCTCATCGTACAGATCAGCAAGGCGCTGGCCTGCGCAGGCCGTGTGCAGGCGGTGCTGGATACAAAGCCCGGCATGACCTTCCCGGCAAAGCTTCTGGGCGAAGTGCCCGCCGACAAGACCGGCGATGCCGTGCGCTTTGACCATGTAGGTCTGACCTACGCCGGGGCAGGCGCACCCAGCCTGACCGATATCAGCTTTACCGCGAAAAAAGGCCAGACCATCGGCGTCATCGGCGGCACCGGCAGCGGCAAATCCAGCCTTGTAAACCTCATCCCGCGCTTTTACGATGCCACCGAGGGCAGCGTGGAGATCTTTGGCCGTCCTGTGGCCAGCTACCCCCGGGACGCTTTGCGCGGCAGGGTTGCGGTGGTCATGCAGAAGGCGCAGCTCTTCGGCGGCACCATCCGCTCCAATCTGCTGTGGGGCAACAAGGATGCCACCGATGCCGACCTGTGGGCGGCGCTGGAAACGGCACAGGCCGCAGACTTTGTGCGTGCAAAGCCCCTTGGGCTGGACGAGCCGGTGGAGCAGGGCGGACGCAACCTTTCCGGCGGACAGAAGCAGCGGCTCACCATCGCCCGTGCGCTGGTGGGCAAGCCGGACATTTTGATTTTGGATGACAGCGCCAGTGCGCTGGACTACGCCACCGACGCCGCCCTGCGCAAGGCACTGGCGGCGCTGCCCGGGGCACTGACCGTGTTCATCGTCAGCCAGCGTGCCGCCAGTTTGCAGCACGCCGACCAGATTCTGGTGCTGGATGACGGCCATCTGGTGGGCATCGGCACCCACAGCGCCCTGCGCAGCAGCTGCCCGGTGTACGAGGAGATCTACGAGAGCCAGTTCAAAAAAGGGGAGGCAGAAGCATGAGTGCAAAAGCAAAAAACAAGCTGACCCCGCAGCAGCGCAAGGCCACCCTGAACCGGGTGCTGCACAAAATACGTCCGTACAGCGCCTTTGTGGTGTGCAGCCTGCTGGTGGCGGCGGTCAGCGTAGCCGCTCAGCTGTATATCCCCATCCTGTGCGGCGACGCCATTGATAAGATGCTGGGCAAGGGCAATGTAGACCTTGCCGGGGTGCTGCGCATTGCAGTAAGCATTCTGGTGGTGGCAGCCGTAGCCGCCCTTGCGCAGTGGCTTTTGAGCGTGTGCAACAACCGCATCACCTTCTCGGTCAGCCGTGATCTGCGCAACGAGGCGCTGCGCAAAATTCAGACCCTGCCGCTGTCCTATCTGGACAGCCACCCCTCCGGCGATATCGTCAGCCGCATGGTGGCGGATGTGGACACCTTTGCGGACGGCCTGCTGATGGGCTTTACCCAGCTGTTCTCCGGCATCCTGACCATTTTGGGCACCCTGCTGTTCATGCTGCGGGAGAATGTGCCCATCACGCTGGTGGTAGTGTGCATTACCCCGCTGAGCCTTGTGGTGGCGGGCTTTCTGGCAAAGCGCAGCTACGGCTACTTCCAGAGCCAGAGCACCGTCCGCGGCAAGCAGACCGCGCTGGTCAACGAGATGATCGAAGGCCAAAAGGTGGTGCAGGCCTTTGGCCACGAAGCCGAAAGCCTTGCCGCCTTTGACGAAGTGAACGGACAATTACAGGACGTGAGCCTGAAGGCCATCTTCTTCTCCAGCCTGACCAACCCCGCCACCCGCTTTGTGAACAACATCGTGTACGCAGGCGTGGGTCTTGTGGGTGCGCTGTACGCCGTGCGCGGCGGCATCACCATCGGTCAGCTGAGCGTCTTTTTAAGCTACGCCAACCAGTACACGAAGCCCTTCAACGAGATCTCGGGCGTGGTCACCGAGCTGCAAAACGCACTGGCCTGCGCCGCCCGGGTGTTTGAACTGCTGGACGCCGAGGATCAGGTGCCGGAGGCTGAAAACGCCGCCGCGTTGCAGCCGGACGGCCATGTGCAGCTGCAGGATGTTTCTTTCCGCTACCTGCCCGACCGCCCGCTCATCGAGGGGCTCTCGCTGGACGTGCAGCCCGGCCAGCGCATTGCCATCGTAGGCCCCACCGGCTGCGGCAAGACCACCCTCATCAATCTGCTGATGCGTTTCTATGATGTGAACAGCGGCAGCATCAAGGTGTCCGGCACCGATATCCGGGATGTGACCCGCGCCTCCCTGCGCGGCAGCTACGGCATGGTGCTGCAGGACACCTGGCTGCGTGCCGGCACGGTGCGGGAGAACATTGCCTACGGCAAGCCGGACGCCACCATGGACGAGGTGATTGCCGCCGCCAAGGCTGCCCACGCCCACAGCTTTATCCGCCGCCTGCCCGATGGCTACGACACTGTCATTGCAGAGGACGGCGGCAATATCAGTCAGGGACAAAAGCAGCTGCTCTGCATCGCCCGCGTGATGCTCTGCCTGCCGCCCATGTTGATCTTGGACGAAGCCACATCCTCCATTGATACCCGCACTGAGGTGCGCATCCAGAAGGCCTTTGCCCGCATGATGCAGGGGCGTACCAGCTTTATCGTGGCACACCGCCTTTCCACTATCCGGGAGGCAGATGTCATCCTTGTGATGAAGGACGGCCACATCGTGGAGCAGGGCAACCACGACCAGCTGCTGGCGCAGGGCGGCTTCTACGCCAAGCTCTACAATAGCCAGTTCGAGGGCGTGCAGACCTGAGGACGCTGTTGTATCCTATCCAAACTGTAATAACGAATGACGAAAATGCACTTTGTTAAATAAAACAGGCTGAATAGGCACTCGTTCATAAAATATTAATAATATATTAACATTCAGTACACCACTTTTCGGTATACATAGGGCAACAAAGGCGCGCAGTGCGCCGAACCCCCGCCAAAAAGGGCAAAAAAGCGCAGACCGCTGTGGTGTGCGGCGGTCTTGGAAATGCCCTTGGTACAGGAAAGGAAACGTTACTTATGAAAATTGGTTTTTGGGAGCTTATCGTCATCGTCATCGTGGCGTTTGTGTTCATCGGCCCGGACCAGCTGCCTGTCTACGCAAAGAAGATCGGCAAGATGCTCCGCGAGCTGAAGAAATACACCGGCGCTGCTTCTGAGGAGATTCAGAAGAACGTGGTGGAGCCGCTGAACGAAATTCAGGCTCCCCTGAAGGAGGCTGTTGCCCCCCTGACCGATATCAAGAAGGATATCGACAGCAGTATGCGGGACGTAACCAAGAGCTTTACCGGCATTGGCAAGACCAGCAAAGAGGAAGCCGCCAAGAAGCTGGCTGAGACCGAGGAGGTCACCGACCTGACCGAGGATGCTGTGGAGGAGCTGCCCGAGCAGCCCGCCGAAGCCCCGGCTGAAACTGCTGAAACTGTGGAGGCTCCCGCTGAAAAGCCGGAGCAGCCCGCTGCCGAGGCCGCACAGCCCGCCGCTGAGCCGGTGGCTGAGCCTGTGCAGGAAGCCCCTGCCGCAGCCGAAGAGGCTGCCGAAGCTGCACCCGCTGAGGAAGCAAAGGTGTAAGCGCCCCTACTTATTTATGGATGCACCCGCGCCCGCGGTTGCCAGATACATTCTGTAATACGCCCGCCACGCGGCGCGGCAAGAAAAAGGAGATATTTATTATGCGTATTGGTACTAATGAACTGCTGATCATTCTGGTTGTCGTTCTGCTGATCTTTGGACCCAAGAACCTGCCGAAGCTGGGCAAGATGTTCGGTAAGACCATCAATGGCTTCAAGAAGGGTATGGAGGACGAGGACGCCGAGCAGTCCGAGGAGACTGTAAAGAAGGCTGATAAGAAGGACGAAGACGAGGAGTAATTGTGGCTACAAACAAAAAGCGCAAAAAGAAAGCCGAAGTCATGGCAGAGGACGGCAGCATGACGCTGACCGGCCATCTGAAAGAACTGCGGAACCGGCTCATCATCTGCGCGGTGGTGTTTGTGGTGGGCGTGGTGGTCTCGCTGGCGTATGCAGACCGTCTGATCGATCTGCTTACTGCCATGGGCCGCGACTATTACCAGTTCGTGTCCATTGCCCCGCAGGAAAAACTGATGCAGTATTTCCGGGTGTCCATTCTGGCCGGTGTGGTGGTAACGGTGCCTGTGGCCTTTTACAACATCTACGCCTTTGCAAAGCCGGGTCTGAAAAAGAGCGAGAGCACCTTTTTCAAGCTGGTCATGCTGCTGGGTCTGATCCTGTTCTGCGTGGGCGTGCTGTTTGCCTATAAGCTCATGATGCCGTTCATGCTGCGGTTCCTCAGCACCGGCATCGAGGGTGCTGAGTACATCCAGACCACCACCAGTATCGAAAGCTACGTCAACCTCTGCCTGACCATGTTCATCATCTTTGGCTGCGTGTTCGAGATGCCGCTGATCACCATCATCCTTTCCAAGATGGGCATCATCAACCCGCAGATCCTCAAGCAGGTGCGCGGCGTAGCCATCGTGGTCATCTTCTTCATCGCCGCTGTGGTCACCCCGCCGGACATCGTGTCCCAGTGCATGGTGGCTTTCCCCATGGTGCTGCTGTATTTCGTCAGCATCTTCCTGAGCGGCATCTTCTATAAGCCGCGTGATACGGATGAGGATGACGAGGAAGAAGAGGCGAGCGAGGACTGATCCCGCTTCCGTTCCGGTTTTCATCAACTGAATCAAACGCCGCTGCACGGCTGTGCAGCGGCGTTTCTTGTTGGCACGGAAACAAAAAAGCTGCCGCACAGCTTTGTGCAGCAGCCTATGAGAAAATAAAGGAGAAACGCAGGTTCAAAAAAGATTATTTGCCCAGATGCCAGATATCGCGGTCGTACTCGGCAATGGTGCGGTCAGAGGAGAACATGCCAGCCTTGGCAATGTTCACAAGGCACTTACGCCGCCAGCCCGTGGGGTCGCAGGCGTAATCACTGAGGGCCTGTCCCTTGCGCACAACGTAGGCATTGAAGTCCGGCAGGGTCTGGAACCAGTCCTTATGGATCAGCTCATCATGCAGGCGGGTCAGGTTTTCGGCATGGCCGGCGGCCAGCATCTCCGGCCCGGTGAGGAAGCTGATGGCGCGGCGGATGTTGGCATCGCCCTCCACCCACTGGGCGGGGTCGTAATCGCCCACGGCGTAGCGGTGGATGACCTGATCGGAGGTCTGGCCGAAGATATAAATGTTCTCCTCGCCCACCTGCTGGCTGATCTCCACGTTGGCACCATCCATGGTGCCCAGCGTCAGCGCACCGTTCAGCATAAACTTCATGTTGCCGGTGCCGGAGGCCTCCTTGGAGGCAAGGCTGATCTGCTCGGACAGGTCGCAGGCCGGGATCAGCTTTTCGGCGGCGGTGACGTTGTAGTTTTCCACAAACACCACCTGCAGCCACTTGGACACCTCCGGGTCTGCGGCAATGACCTTGGAGAGGGTCAGCAGCGCATGGATGATGTCTTTTGCAATGGTGTAGGCGGGAGCGGCTTTGGCGCCGAAGATGCTCACCAGCGGCACAGCGGGCAGGTGTCCTGCCTTGATCTCGTAGTACTGGTGGATGAGGTACAACAGGTTGAGCTGCTGGCGCTTATACTCATGCAGGCGCTTGGACTGGATATCGAACACTGCATCGGTGTTCACAGTCACCTTCTGGGTGTGCAGCAGCCAGTCTGCCAGCGCTTCCTTGTTGGCCTTTTTCACGGCGGTCAGCTCGCTGAGCACCGTCTCGTCATCGACAAAGGCCAGCAGCTTTTCCAGCTCGGCGGCGTCCTTGCGGAAGCCGGAGCCGATGTGCTTTTCCAGCGTTGCAGTCAGGCGCGGGTCGCATTCCAGCAGCCAGCGGCGGAAGGTGATGCCGTTGGTCTTGTTGTTGAACTTTTCCGGGTACAGCTCGTAGAAGCCGTGCAGCTCGGAGTTTTTCAGGATCTCGGTATGCAGCGCCGCCACGCCGTTGGTGGAGTGGGTAAAGTGGATGTCCATGTGTGCCATGTGCACCCGGTCGTCCTTGTCGATGATGGCAAGGCTCTCGTCCTCGGTGCGGGTGCGTGCCAGCGCATCCAGCTTTTCGATGATGGGCATCAGCTGCGGCACCACGGCGTCCAGATAGGCGCGGGGCCACTTTTCCAGTGCTTCGGCCAGAATGGTGTGGTTGGTGTAGGCGCAGGTCTTGGTGACGATCTCCACGGCCTCTTCAAATTCAATGCCGCGCTCGCCCAGCAGACGGATCAGCTCCGGGATGACCATGCTGGGGTGGGTGTCGTTGATCTGGATAGCGGCGTAGTCCGCCAGGTCATGGAAGTTGCAGCCCCGGGCGGCGCACTCGGCCAGAATGAGCTGTGCACCGGCAGAAACCATCAGGTACTGCTGGTACACCCGCAGACGGCGGCCCGCCTCGTCGGAATCGTCCGGGTAGAGGAAGAGGGTCAGGTTCTTATCAATAGCGGTCTTGTCGAAGGCAATGCCGTCATGGACGATGCTCTCGTCGATGGTGTCCAGATCGAACAGGTTCAGGGTGTTGGTGCGCCCCTCGTAGCCGGTAACCGCCAGCTTGTACAGCCGGGCGGTGTACTCCTTGCCCGCCAGCTCCACCGGGTAGGTGGTGTCGGTCTTTTCCGCCCAGCTGTGGGCAGTCAGCCACGGGTCGGGCTTTTCGTTCTGCACACCGTCCTCAAAGGACTGATGGAACAGGCCGAAGTGGTACCGCAGACCCACGCCGTCGCCGGGCAGGTTCAGCGTTGCCAGAGAGTCAAGGAAGCAGGCAGCCAGGCGCCCCAAGCCGCCGTTGCCCAGAGAGGGCTCCGGCTCTACCTCTTCAATATCGGAAAGGCGCTTTCCGGCAGCAGCCAGCGCAGATCGGGCTTCATCGTACAGCCCCAGATTGATGAGGTTGTTGGACAGCAGCTTGCCAATAAGGAATTCGGCGCTGATATAGTACAGCTTGCGCCCGGTGACTGGCTGCACGCGGTCGGCGCTCTTCTGCCGCACAAGTTCCAGCAGTGCAAGATACAGTTCCTGATCGGTGCAGTCTGCCAGCAGCTTGCCGGTGATACTCTGTAACGTCTCGGTAAAGCTCATAAAAGCATCCTCCTTTGCTAGGGTGTATCTGAAAAGTCGAAAATTCAGTCTATTTCTTTGTTTTCAGATACACCTTACGGAAAACAGGTTTGACATCTGTACCTCAAGATATACCACATAGAACGATCAAAATCTTGCCTAAAAAGTGCAAACTATGGTACAATCCTATCATCGGAGGTGAGACGATGCAAAATCAGGCTTCTTTGCAGGAGACAAAACAGCACGGGGCCGTGCGCTTTCCGTTCAACCTGTACCCCTGCACCATTCCGGGGGATTTCCAGCAGGTGGCACTGCACTGGCACGAGAGCATGGAGCTGGTCTTTGTCAAACAGGGCATGGGGCTGGTACAGGTGGGCGTGGTGACCTACCTGGCCTACCGGGGGGATATCTTTATTTTTGCCCCGGGCACGCTCCACGCGCTGCGGCAGGCAGAGGGACAGCGCATGGAATACGAAAATATCATCTTTGAGCCAGAGCTGCTGGGCGGTGCGGAGGACCTTTGCGCCGAAAAATATCTGCTGCCGCTGCAAAGCGGGCGGCTTTCGCTGCCGGTGCGTCTGACCCCGAACGATTTGTGCTATCTGCAAGCCGCCGCCTGCCTGCGGGAGCTGGAAGATGCCAACCGCGCCAAGCGCCCCGGCTACGAGCTGCTGGTAAAAGGGGCGCTGCTGCGCTTTCTTGCCCTGCTCATTGCACAGGGCAGGCAGTGTCTCTCCACCGAAACCGCCGACACCCAGCGGCTGAAAACCGTGCTGCAATGGCTCTCCGCCCATTATGCCGAGCCGCTCCGGGTAGCCGATGCCGCCGGGGTCTGCTCCTTCAGCGCCAGCCATTTTATGCGCTGGTTCCGGCAGATGACCGGGCAGAGCTTTATTGCCTTTCTGAACGAGTATCGGCTGAACACCGCCGCCGAGGCGCTGCAAACCACCGATGAAACCGTGCTGACCATCGCCTCCCGGTGCGGGTTTGAGAATCTTTCCTATTTTAACCGGGCGTTCAAGGCGCATTTCGGCATGACCCCCCGGGACTACCGGAAAAAATAAGCAAAGCGCTTGACAGCTGCGGCTGTATGGCGTATGATGTGGGCAGCGGCTTTTCCCGGAGCGAAAAGTTAGTCGAATCTAACCATTATTTTATAAGATATTCCTGAAAGAAGGTATAAAAATGATCCAGACGACCGTAGAAGTAGGCGGCATGGCGTGTTCCATGTGCGAAGCCCATATCAATGACGCCGTGCGCAGTGCGTTTCCTGTGGAGAAGGTCTCGTCCTCCCACGCCAAGGGCAAGACCGTGATCCTTTCCAAGGAGCCGCTGGACGAAAACGCGCTCCGCGCCGCCATCGAAGCCACCGGGTACCATGTGGGCACCATCCACAGCGCACCGTATGAAAAGAAGGGGCTGTTCTCCTTTTTCAAAAAGTGATATGTCCCCCGCCGCTGCTAGCTGACTGCAGAGGTACTGCTGTACATCATTCTGCCGCAGGCCCACCGCAACATCATCCCTCAGCTGCATCGTCCGCTCCATGCAGGCGCGGCAGAAGAAGGCCGTGGTCTTTGCCCCGGCAAAGGCTGCGTAAAACTGATCTCTACCAACCATTCTTCTTTTCACCTCTTTTTGTTTTCCACCCACAGAGAAACACCCCCGGCAGCCGCAATGGCCGCCGGGGGTGTTTCTGTATCTTTAGATTTGCACTCGGCTCAGTGGACAAAGCCCACGAACACCGGGCAGAGCACGGCGGTCAGCACACCGGCTACGGCAATGGAAAGGCCGCTCATGGCACCTTCCACATCGCCCATCTGCAGCGCCTTGCTGGTGCCCACGGCATGGGCTGCCGTGCCGATGCCCACGCCCTTGGCGATGGGGTCGGTGATGTGGAACAGCTTGCACACGGTCTCGGCCAGCAGTGCGCCCACGATGCCGGTGACGATGACGATGGCACCAGTCAGGGCGGCAATGCCGCCCAGCTCTGCGGCCACGTCCATGCTGATGGCGGTGGTCACCGACTTCGGCAGCAGAGTAGCGTACTGCTCCTGGGTCAGGTCCATTGCCAGCGCCAGTGCAAAGGCGCTGCCCAGACTGACCAGCGTGCCCACCGAGATGCCCGCGATGATGGCGGGCGCGTTCTCCTTGAGCAGATCCAGCTTTTCATACAGCGGGATGGCCAGCGCCACCGTAGCGGGCAGCAGCAGATAGCTTACCGGCGCGGCGCTGGTTTTGTAGTCCCCATAGGGGATATTGCACACCGACAGAAAAACGATGACGAAAATACTGCCCAGCAGCAGCGGGTTAAAGATGGCCTTGCCGGTCACCTTATTGATGAGCACACCCAGCCCAAAGGCTGCCAGCGTAAGCAGCACGCCCCACGCCACCGAGCCGGTCAGAAAGTCGTTCAGCAGCTCAGTCATGGTCGGCCTCCTCTTTTTTATTGCGGGCGGTCAGCGCCTGCGTGGTGCGGCCTGCGGCCGCCATCACCAGCACCGTCACCGGCAGAATGGCGATCAGGATGGGCAGCAGCAGCTGTCCCATCTCTGCCCACAGCTCCATGATGCCCGCAGCGGCGGGCACGAACAGCAGCGGAAAAATACCGGTCAGGTAGGTGCCGGTCTCCTTGACCTGCTCCAGCTTTACAAACCCGGTGGTCAGGGCTGCCAGCAACAGCACCAGACCGTACACACTGGCAGGCACCGGCAGCGGCAGCACCGCGTGCAGCACCTCACCCAGAAAACAAAACGCGAGAATGCGCCCGAACTGAAAAATATACTTCGTGTCAGAACTCCCCTTTCTGGTCTTATGGTCTTATAACGAACAGACAACGGGCTTTTCGCCCGGAATTTTCTGTCTCACACAAAGTAAAAGTATACCGCGGACTGCCCGCTCCATCAACCGTAAATCTTGCCAAGAAGTTCTGCACCTTTTGCGCAGAACTGTGCAAAAAAATGGCGCACCGGTTTTCCGGTGCGTCAAAAGACTATTTATTATAGATGAAATGGCACTTTGGATAATTCGAACAGCCCCAAAATGTTTTTCCGGCTCCAGAACCCTGTCTGGCCACCCGAGGAATCCAACCGTCCTCCGCATTGTCGGACATATCCATGTTCCATCTGGTTTGATAATGGGGTAGTGTTTTGCGCGAACCTCTTCTATATGTCTTGCTTTCTGTTCATCTGATGCGTCTGTAAACTTAAGAAGTAGTGCATAAAAAGCATTTATCTGTTCGTCAGTCAAGCACCTGCCAACGCTTCTTGCGTTCTCAGATAATTCCCCTAAAAGGTATCTATAATAAGTTACGCGATGCCGGTTGCTCACTAAATGTAAGTTCTTTATCTCACAGTTGTTGCCGAAGACCACATAAGAATAGTATGGAACTTCATTGTTCTGCAATAAGCTTTTCAAGCATCGTACGTGCGTTTCGTTTTGCCAAAGCGGGTTATAAAACTGATACTTTTCGGCTTGTCCGCTATGGTTTGGCAAACTTTGCGTCCAATACTTATGATTCTCACTGCCAAAAATCCAACCGCTATAGTTTTTTGATTCAATCACATAGATACCTGATTCATGAATTAAGATTAAATCAACTTCTGTGGTTCCGCTATCTTTTAGCGGCAGATAACAGTTGGATATAATTGCTTTTTGCCCTTCAAGTTGTTCCAGTACATTGTAAATTTGCATTTCGCCTGCTTGTCCCTTGTCTTTTCCCCAAACAGCTGCAAGGATAGCAGCTACAAAGGCACCAAGGATGCATAGAGCAATCAATGAAATCATGGCAATTATAGTCCACTCGATTATTGTCATATCAGATCACATAGTCATTCCCGGCCTGATCCGGCAGGGCAAGGTCTGCCAGCGTGATCTTGCCGAAATAGTCCGAGATCAGATCGTTGAGCCCCTTCCACATCTCGTAGGTGCGGCAGTTGGCCATCCGGGCGCAGGCAGAAGCCCCGGGGGTCAGGCAGCTTACCGGGGCAAGACTGCCCTCGGTGAGCATCAAGATCTCGCTTACCGTGTACTGATCCGGGCTGCGGGTCAGCCGGTAGCCGCCGCCCTTGCCGCGCAGCCCCTCCAGAAAGCCGTTCTGCACCAGTACCTTGAGGATGTTCTCCAGATACTTTTCCGAGATCTCCTGCCGGGCGGCAACTTCCTTTAAGGGAACATATTTTTCAGACTGATGCTCCGCGAGGTCGATCATCACCCGCAGCGCATAGCGTCCTTTGGTCGAAACGATCATGATCCGTACTTCCTTCCGGTTAAATTTTATTATAACCCATTATACAACAGGGTAAGTCACTTTTCAATCCCACTTTTTTCAAAAACCCCTTGACAAGCAGGGAAAACAGGGCTATAATGCCATCAAACCCACAAACAATGTTGGTTTAAAGGTTTAGAGGGAATCACAGCCGGGCACACCGGCACAAGACAGGGCCATGCACCCCGTAACGATATCAGAAAGAGGGACAAGTATTATGAGCAAGATCTATACCGCCGCAGATCAGTTGATCGGTCACACCCCGCTGCTGGAGCTCAGCCATATTGAAAAGGAAGAGCAGCTGCCCGCCCACGTTATCGCCAAGCTGGAGTACTTCAACCCCGCCGGTTCTGTGAAGGATCGCATTGCCAAAAAGATGATCGACGATGCCGAGGCCAAGGGCCTGCTGAAGGAAGGCTCCGTCATCATCGAGCCCACCTCCGGCAACACCGGCATCGGTCTGGCTGCCGTGGCAGCTGCTAAGGGCTACCGCATCATCATCGTGATGCCCGAAACCATGAGCGTGGAGCGCCGTCAGCTGATGAAGGCCTACGGTGCAGAGCTGGTGCTGAGCGAGGGTGCCAAGGGCATGAAGGGTGCCATTGCCAAAGCCGACGAGCTGGCAAAGGAGATCCCCAATTCCTTTATCCCCGGCCAGTTCGTGAACCCCGCCAACCCGCAGGCACACATCGAGACCACCGGCCCCGAGATCTGGGAGGATACCGATGGTAAGGTCGATATCTTTGTGGCAGGCGTTGGCACCGGCGGCACCGTGACCGGCGTAGGCAAGTACCTCAAGAGCAAGAATCCTGATGTCAAGGTGGTGGCTGTTGAGCCCGCCTCCTCCCCCGTGCTGAGCAAGGGCACTGCCGGTGCACATAAGATCCAGGGCATCGGCGCAGGCTTTGTGCCGGACGTGCTGGACACCACCGTCTATGACGAGATCATCGCCGTGGAGAACGACGACGCCTTTGCCACCGGCCGTCTGATCGGTCACAAGGAAGGCGTGCTGGTGGGTATTTCCTCCGGTGCTGCCGTCTGGGCTGCCATCCAGCTGGCAAAGCGCCCGGAGAACGCCGGCAAGAACATCGTTGTCCTGCTGCCCGATACCGGCGACCGCTACCTGTCCACCCCGCTGTTTGCGGAATAATCTCAAAAAACTCTCCTCTCCCGCTCTGCACCCCGCAGGGCGGGAGTTTTTGTTTGGGGACAAGACGATTTGAAATGGCTTCCGCTGCGCTCTAGCCATATTCAGCGGAAGAATTATTTGATATTTCGCGTTTGTCGCGCTCGCTCCCCAGGGGAGCTGTCGCGCAGCGACTGAGGGGCTTCAAATCGGCGGAGCCGGAAAAAAACGGTTAAAAGATCTTCACGCCGAACAGGCGTGAATCTTCAGTTTTTTCCGGTACAGCCCTCTGCTTTGGGGTTAAAAGGGGCGAGCAGCCCCTTTTTCGTGGCTCCAGCGCGTCGAAATCGCTGGCACTTTTCTGGTTCTCTTTTGGTGTCAAAAGAGAACATCCCCCGTCCCCTCCCCTTTCCCCTCACGCAATTTTATGCTACAATACCGGTAACAAAAATCGTTTGGAGAAACGCCCATGCTTTATTATGCTGCCCCCATGGAGGGGTTCACAGACCGGGTCTGGCGGCAGACCCATCAGAAATGGTTCGGCGCACAAGGCGCTGCCGACCGCTATTACGCGCCGTTTATCTCCCCGCCGGAGAACCGGGTGCTCATTAAAAAGAAGATGGCAGAGCTTGCCCCGGAGGCAAACCCGGGTGCGCCGGTCATCCCGCAATTGCTGGCGAAGGACGGCGAGCTGGCTGTATGGATGATCGGTCAGCTGCGGGCGCTGGGCTATACCGAGGTGAACCTGAATCTGGGCTGCCCCGCCGGGACGGTAACTGCCAAGGGCAAGGGCTCCGGAATGCTGCGGGACCTTGCCAAGGTGGACGCCTTTCTGGACGGCGTATTCTCCCGCACCGAGGGGCCTGTCTCGGTCAAGACCCGGCTGGGCGTGGAGAAACCGGAGGAGTTTGCCGCCATTCTGGAAATTTATAGCCGCTACCCCATCTCGGAGCTGACCATCCACCCCCGGGTGATGCGGCAGCAGTATCGCGGACAGGCCGACCGCGCTGCCTTTGCGGTTGCGCTGCCCCGGTGCACCATGCCGGTGTGCTATAACGGCGATGTGACCACCGCCGCCCAGCTCCACGCGCTGGAAGAGGAGTTTCCCGCCCTGTCCGGCATCATGGTAGGGCGCGGGCTCATCGCAGACCCTGCACTCTTCCGCAGGGTGCGGGGCGGTGCACCCGCCACAAAGGAAGATCTGCGGGGCTACCTGACCGACCTGTACCACGGCTACACTGAACTGTTCGGCAGCGCAGGCTGCGCCATCAGCCGGATGAAAGGGCATTGGTTCTACCTCATCCACTGCTTTGCTGGGGCTGAAAAGCTGGAAAAGCAGCTGAAAAAGCTGCGGGAGCCGTGGGAGTACGAGGTGGTGGTGAACCAGATCTTCACCCTGCCGCTGGTGGAAAACGATTAAAAATGGTCACACCAAAAAAGCCCGCCGTCTTGCAAGACAGCGGGGCTGAAAAGGACCGTATTACACGTTGAGGTAGCTGCGCAGCATAGCCTGCAGCAGATCGTCACGATCCACCTTGCGGATCATGGCACGGGCATTCTTATAGGTCGTAATGTAGGTAGGGTCTTCGGACAAAATGTAGCCCACCAGCTGATTGACCGGGTTATAGCCTTTTTCCTTCAAAGCATCGTACACCTGTTGTACGATCTCGTGGATCTCATAGTCCTTTTTATCGTGGATGGAGAAAATCGCGGTTGCGTCTCCCACGCAATACACCCCCTTCGGTTGAAACTAGTCCCATTGTACACGAAATGCGCCGAAACTTCAAGATAATTACGCTGGATTTGCACATCCTGCACAAAATTTCCAGCATTGTTCCGGCAAGATGAACGATGTCCGGGCGGCATTCTGCCCGCGAAAGGAGCCTTTGTATGCTTTACGGCATCGGCTGCGACCTGTGCAGCCTTTCCCATCTGGAAAAAAGCCTTTCCTCTGCTCACGCGGCGGCCTTTGTGCGCCGGGTATACGGCCCGGCCGAGCAGGCGGCACTGGGGCTTTTGGAGGCCTCCCCTGCGCCGCTGAATGCCCACCGCCTTGCCAGCGCCGCCGCAGATTTTGCCGCCAAGGAGGCCTTTCTCAAGGCGGCGGGCACCGGCCTGCGGGAACCCTTTTCTCTATGTGAGATCGAGGCCGTCCGGCAGGAGAACGGTGCCCCGGCTTACCGTTTCAGCGGGCAGACTGCCGCATGGGTGGCGCAGCACCGGCTGCGTGCCCGGCTCTCTTTAAGCCACGAGGGCGGCATGGCGCTGGCCTTCTGCACGCTGGAAGAGGAAAGCTGACCACCCTTTGTGCATACAATGGAATATCGCCCCCGCACTGCATAAGCCGCACCCCGCCTGCGCATACTGAGAGCAGACAGGATGCGCCGGACGCATCACATAGCGGGGCACATCCTCCAGACAAACAGGAGGGAGATTCCATGGAGGTACACAGAGGAGAAGTTTTCTACGCCGATCTTTCGCCAGTGGTGGGCTCGGAGCAGGGCGGTGTGCGCCCGGTGCTGATCGTACAGAACGAGATCGGCAACCGGCACAGCCCCACTGTGATCGCGGCAGCCATTACATCCCGGCTGGACAAGACCCGCCTGCCCACCCACATCAACATCCGGGCGGCAGACACCGGCCTTGCCAAGGACAGCGTGGTGCTGCTGGAACAGATCCGCACGCTGGATAAGCACCGTCTGCGGGAGCGCGCCGGGCAGATCACCGCCGCCGACCAGAAGCGGGTGGATCAGGCGCTGGACGTAAGCCTTGGGCTGAGCTCGTACTGAAATTTTATTTATAAAGCAGAGACACCGGAGCGTCCACAGACGCTCCGGTGTCTCTATTTTTTAGTATTACTCGATCAGGCCGTTGAGCAGGGTCAGGCACTTGCGGCTGTGCAGCTTGCGGATGGCCTTGGCTTCGATCTGGCGCACACGCTCACGAGTGACGCCGAAGTCGCGGCCGACCTCTTCCAGCGTGCGGGGACGGCCATCATCCAGACCAAAGCGCAGGCGGATGACCTTTTCCTCGCGGGGGGTCAGGCTCTTGAGTGCCAGATTGATCTGCTGTGCCACCATGGCGCGGTCGGCTGCCTTGCCGGGTGCTTCGGCGTTCTCATCGGCGACAAAATCGCCCAGAGAGGAATCCTCTTCCTCACCCACGGGGCTTTCCAGGCTGGCGGGCTCCTGTGCCATGCGCTGGATCTCGCGCACGCGCTCCACGCTCATATCCATGGCCTTTGCCAGCTCCTCCGGGGTGGGCTCGTGGCCGTTCTGGTACACCAGCTGGTTGGTGGCCTGACGCATCCGGTTGATGGTCTCCACCATGTGCACCGGGATGCGGATGGTGCGGGCCTGATCCGCGATGGCGCGGGTGATGGCCTGACGGATCCACCAGGTAGCGTAGGTAGAGAAGCGGAAGCCGCGGTCGCAGTCGAACTTCTCGGCGGCCTTGATGAGGCCGATGTTGCCCTCCTGAATGAGATCAAGGAAGGCCAGATTATGGCCGACATGCTTCTTGGCGATGGACACCACCAGACGCAGGTTTGCCTCGCTCAGGCTGCGGCGGGCGTTCAGGCCGTCGCGGCGGGTCTTGAGCAGCTCCTGACGGCGTTCCTCGCTCAGGGGGCCGTTCTCCACGGCCTCCATGGCCTTTTCCTCGTCTGCCTTTTCCTCGGCATCCTCGGCAGACTTTTCGCCGTCCTCGTCCAGATCCTCGGTGTAGCTGCGGCTGTTCTCGTCCTCCTCAAAGGAGAAGCGGGCGCTGTTCTTCTTGATGTACTCCGGTGCGCCGTACTTCTGGCGGTCTGCCTGCAAAATGTGTGCAGCCTCGGCACCGGCATGGATGCGGCGGCTCAGCTCCACCTCCTGCTCGGCGCTCAGCAGCGGGATCTGACCGATCTGCTTGAGGTAGTTCTTCACCGGGTCGTCCAGCAGCTCGTCCATGGCAGCCTTCAGGTCTGCCGGGTTCTCCTCGGCATCCTCTTCGTTTTCATCGGCAAGGCCCATGTCATCGTTGTTGTTCTCGGCATTCTCCACCTCAGCAATGATGCTGTCCACGTCCAGACTCGGCTCGTTCTCTTCCTCCAGGACCTTAATGCCGCGCTCCTCCAGCAGGGTGTAGAGGGTGTCTACATCCATGCGGCATTGTGCCGCCAACGCCTTGGCCTCCTGTGCAGAGAGGGTGCCCTCGCCCTTAGTCAACAGTTCCTTCAAAGTCATGCCCATTTTTTCTCTCCTTCCCGCTCCGGGGAATTTCCTGTAATATTGCCCTGTGCATCAGATCACAAGGCCGCCGTTCACCCCGAACACCTGTCCGGTGATGTATCCGGCATCCTCGCCGGCCAAAAAGACCAGCAGCTTTGCAACTTCTTCCGGGGTGCCCAGTCGCCCCACAGGGGTCTCCTCGGCCAGCGCCGCCTTGTCCTCGGCGGTAAAAGCCGCCATCATGTCAGTCTCGATGACCCCGGGCGCTACGCAGTTCACGGTAATGCCGCTGGGGCCCTCTTCCTTCGCCAGTGCCTTGGTCAGGCCAATGAGCCCGGCCTTCGCGGCGGAATAGTGCACCTCGCAGCTGCCGCCGGTCTGGCCCCACATACTGCTCACGGTCAGGATGCGGCCCTGCTTGCGGCGGATCATGCCGGGCAGCGCCAGCTGGCACAGGTGGAACGCACCGCTCAGGTTCACGTCCAGCATCCGCTGCCACTCTGCCGGGGTGATGTCGGTAAACAGCTTCTGCTGCGCGATGCCGGCATTGCACACCAGTACATCCACCCTGCCCATGGCCTGTTCCACTGCATGGAACGCCAGCTCACAGCTGGCGCGGCTGGCTACATCGCACTGGATGGCGATGCACCCGGGCAGCTGCTGCTCCAGCGCAGCGGCAGCGGCGGCGTTCTGGTGGTAGAGCACCGCCACCTGATACCCTGCTGCCGCAAAGGCGCGGGCAGCGGCAGCACCGATGCCCCGGTCGCCGCCGGAGATCAGCACCCGGCGCGCCGCAGCGGGCGCGGCAGGGGCAGGCCGTTCTTTTACAGGCTCCGACGCAGGCTCTTCGGGCTGCGGCGGCGCAGGCGGCTGTGGCTCTGCGGGCTTTTCCAGCGTGATCACCCGGGTGGGCTCCTCCGCCACAGGCGCTGCCGTTTTTTTCCAGCGTGATCACCCGGGTGGGTTCGTCCACCACAGGCGCTGCCGTTTTTTCCAGCGTCATGATGCGGGTGGGCTCGTCCACCACCGGCTCCACCGGCGCAGCCGGCTTTGCAGCCGGTGCGGCAAGGGGCTCCGGTGCGCTCTCTTCCTCCGGCACCTGGAAGGTCAGTTCAAACTCGTCCTCGTACAAGAGTGTATCCCTCCTGTTCGGTATTCTCGGCTCGGCGTAAGTGCGCCCAGCCGGAAAAACCCTGTGCCCATCCCCAGACAGTGCAGCGTTCCGTTCGTATGTCCGGCAAAGGTCCGGTGCTTTGGCGTGCCTGCCTGTGCTTATGATGGGTTTCGACAAGATTCCATTGAATAATATACCACAATCCAGCCCAAAAAGAAAGTGGGAACCGCAATTTTTTACGCAGTTCCCACTATTTTTCCTTATTTTCCCCGGTTTTCGGGCACCGGGGGCTTCCAGCGGGGTCTGCCCGCCCGCTTTTCCCGCAGGGAAACAAAAAACGCCTGCAAAAGCTGCTGCGCTTCGGCCTCCCGCAGCCCCCTTTTCCACCACCGGGTGGTGGTTGAAGGGCAGCGCGAACAGGTCTGTCACCGAGCCGCAGCACCCGGCTTTGGTGTCGGCAGCGCCGTACACCACCCGGCGCAGGCGGCTGTTGATGATGCCGCCCGCGCACATAGGGCAGGGCTCTAAGGTGACGAACAGCTCGCACTCCCACAGCCGCCAGCCGCCCAGTGCCTTGCAGGCGGCATCAATGGCCAGCAGTTCCGCGTGGTGCAAGGCGTTTTTCTCGGTCTCCCGGGTGTTGTGCGCCGTAGCTACCACCTCGCCGTGCCGCGCCACCACCGCGCCCACCGGTACTTCGCCCAAGGCGGCGGCTTTGCCGGCTTCTTCCAGTGCAAGACCCATCAGTTCAAAATCGGTCATGTATCCCATCCTCTCATCCCATCGCCAGCACCAGCAGGTTGTTTGCGCTGTGCAGCAGCATCCCCGGCCAGAGATGTCCGGTGCGGTCTGCCAGCCACCCCAGCCCCAGCCCGCACACCAGCGCATAGACCATGGCGGCGGCGCTGCCGTGCTGCAAGGCAAACAGCACCGCCTGCAAAAGAATGGCCTGTCCCCTGCCCAGCGGCTGCGCCCGGCGCTGCACCGCGCCCCGGAACACCCCTTCCTCCACCAGCGGAGCCAGCAGGCAGACCCGGAAAAACCGTGCCGCGCCGCCGGGCGGCACGGGCAGCAGCACCGCCAGCGCCTTGCCTGCCAGCAGATACCCAACCGCCCAGCCAAAGGCCGAAAGCAGTGCGGCGGTGCGGGGGTTCAGCTTGTGCATGGTCGGTCTCCTCCTGCTATGGTTCGTTCCCGGTTATAGTACCATATCTGCCGCCGGGTGCGCAAGGTTTCGGCGTTCTGTCGTGGCAAATTTATGCAAATTATTGACATATCGCCCTAAATGGTGGTATAATAATTTCCAACCTTTTTGATGAAAACGTTGCGTATACTGTAATTTACCGGTAGACCGGAGGTATTATTATGATCCGTATCCTCACCGATTCCGCGTGCGACATCCTGCCCGCCGAGGCGCAGCAGCTGGGCGTGACTGTGATTCCCCTGAACGTGACGCTGGAGGACGGCACCGTCCTGCGGGACGGCATCGACATGACCCCCAGCGAATACTATACCCATCTGGCAGCCTGCCGCAAGCTGCCCACCACCAGCCAGCCCAGCCCGGAGCAGTTCGAGCGGCTGTATCTGGACGCCGCTGCCGCCGGAGACGAGGTGCTGGGCATCTTTTTGTCCGATGCGCTGTCCGGCACCGGTCAGTGCGCCAGACTTGCTGCCGACCTTGCCAACGTGGATAATGTGGTGTTCGTGAACACCGAGAACGTCTGTCTGGGGCAGTCCTTGCTGGTGCGGCTGGCTGTGCAGCTGCGGGACGCCGGTAAGACGATCACCCAGATCGCCGCCGATCTGGAAAAGGCCAAGCAGCACCTGCATCTGGTAGCTGCCGTGGACGATCTGAAGTACCTGCGCAAGGGCGGCAGACTGTCCGCCGCCGCAGCTGTGGCGGGCGGTATGCTGGGCATCAAGCCCATCCTCGCCGTCATAGAGGGCAAGGTGGCGCTGGCCGGTAAGGCGCGCGGTCTGCCCGGCGTGTATGTGGCGCTGTTCAAGAAGATCGACGAGATGGGCGGTATCCACCCGGGCTACACCCCGCTGCTGGGCTACACCGTCAACCACCGGGAGCTGCAGCCGCTGCTGACCTACCTGCAGGACAACCTGCATCTGGACGCACCGCTGGTGCGCCAGATCGGCTGCGTCATCGGCACCCACACCGGCCCCGGCGCCTTCGGCATCGCGTTCTTTGATAAAGAGCTGACGCTGGAATAAAACCTATGAAAGCTAAAACAAGCCGGACATCCCGCGGGCTGCCCGGCTTTGTTTTTACCCGTGAAGAAGTAGTTCCGAAACGCCCGCAGGCGTTTCGGAACTACAAATAAAATATTCTTTCCGCTGATTATGGCCAGAGCAAAGCGGAGGCCATTCCAAATCGTCCTGTCCTTACAGCACTGCGTCCGAGATCAGCTTGCCCAGCAGCAGAACCAGCACCACCAGCATCATGGGGCGGATGAAGCGGGCACCCTTTTTCAGGGCAAAATGGGAGCCCAGCAGGTTGCCCAGAATGTTGCTGATGGCGCAGGGGATGCCAATGTGGAACACCACCAGACCGTTCATCAGGTAGGTAAACAGGCTGGCGTAGTTGCTGGCCAGATTGAGCACCTTGCCGTTGCCGTTGGCAGTGCGCAGGTCAAAGCCCATCAGGGTGGTAAAGGCAATGATGGCAAAGGTGCCGGTGCCCGGGCCCATGACGCCATCGTACAGGCCGATGCCCAAACCGATGGCCAGCGCCAGTAAAATCTTTTTCAGGTCCAGCGTGCCGTCGTCCCGGTTCTCGTCCGGCAGGTTGCGCTGCCACAGAATGATGACCGCCGCCACCGGCAGGATGATGAACATCATGGTGCGCAGCATCTCATCGCTGAGCAGCAGCACGATGTGCGCACCCAGCGCACTGCCCGCAAAGCTGCCGATGGCTGCAAGAACACCCACCTTCACGTTCATGGCACCGCTTTTGAAAAAGCTTGCCGTGGCAAAGGTGGTGCCGCAGGCAGCACTGAACTTGTTGGTGGCATAGGTGTAGTGGGGCGGCAGCCCGGCGAACAGATAGGCAGGCAGACTGATCAGCCCGCCGCCGCCGGCTGCCGAATCCACAAAGCCTGCAAAGCCGGTCATCAGCATGAGAAACGCCATCATCCACGGCGAAATCGTGATACCCATTGTTATAATTCCTCTTATCTTTCCAAGTCGTTTGTTCTTTTTCAGGGGACGCGCGCCTCAGACCATATAAAACCTCCCCTCGCAGGGCAATACACAGCCCGGGATACCCGCACACAGCAGGGCATCTCCGGGCATTTTTGCAATTTTTCGACTTGATATTACAGATTGTTTTTAAAGAAGCGGTATGCGTTGCGCCAGTAGATGGCCTCTACCTCGTCCTCGGTAAAGCCCTCGCGGCGCAGTGCCTCGGCCAGCAGCGGCATATCTGCCGCCGTTTCCAGCTCGTGCTGACCGCCGATGCCGTCAAAATCGCTGCCAAGGCTGATGACCTCAATGCCGCCCACCTGCTTGAAGTGTGCCGCGTGCTTTGCCAGCCGCTCCACCGTGCTGCGGCAGAGTTTCGGGTGTACCGAGTCTGCGTCCACAAAGGAAGCGCAGTAATTCAGCCCTGCAATGCCACCCTTTTCTGCCAGTGCGCGGATCATCTCATCGGTCAGGTTGCGGTTGTGGGGCGACAGGGCACGGCAGTTGGAATGACTTGCCGCAAAGGGACGGGTGCTGTGGTTTGCGATGTCCCAGAAGCCCTTATCGGAAAGGTGGCTCACATCTGCGGTGATGTGCAGCTTTTCCATCTCTTCCAAAAAGGCAAAGCCTTGCTCGGTCAGGCCGGTCTCGGTGTTGGCCACCAGCGGCCCGCCGGGGTTTGCGTTGGGGGCTGCCAGCTCGTTGGGGTAGTTCCACGTCAGGGTCATCATGCGCACGCCCAGTTCCTGCAGCCGCCGCAGCACGCCCAGACTGCCCTTGCAGCAGCCGCCCTCTTCCACCGTCAGCATGGCGCTGAGCTTGCCCTCGGCGCGGTTGCGCTCAAGGTCGGCGGCGGTGTACACCGGGGCGATCTTTTCCGGGTAAGCTGCCATGAGCCGCTTGAAGATGTCGATCTCTTCCAGCACGCTTACCAGCGGGTCAGCCCCGGGAGCGGGGTCGGCCAGATCCACATAGGCCGCAAAGCATTGCAGCAGATAATCCCCCTGCTGCAATTTTTCAAGGTCGATATGCAGATCGTTGTGCAAAAAGCTTTTGGGTGCGCCCGCCTTTTCGGCGCGGCGCAGCTCGAACAGGGTATCGCAATGCAGATCCCAAACCTTCATGATGGATACACTCCTTTATGCTTCTTCTCCCAGCAGCTGCAGCAGCTGTTCGGGGTTCATGGACAAAATCGCGCCGTCTGCCCCACCGGTAACGGTGTCGGCCAGCGACTGTTTGGCCTGCTGCAGTTCCACGATCTTTTCCTCAATGGTGTCCTGCGCGATCAGCCGGTACACCTGTACCGGGTTGCGCTGACCGATGCGGTAGGCGCGGTCGGTAGCCTGATTCTGCGCGGCAAGGTTCCACCACGGGTCGTAGTGGATGACGATATCGGCGGCGGTCAGGTTGAGGCCCGTGCCGCCCGCCCGCAGCGAGATCAGAAAGACGTCCGCCTCGCCCTGATTGAACCTGCGCACCTGCTCGGCACGCACCGGCTTCGGGGTAGAGCCTTGCAGGGTGAAGTGGCTCACCCCGGCCTCGTCCAGCCGCTTTGCCAGCAGTTCCAGCATGGAGGTGAACTGGCTGAACAGCAGAATGCGGTGCCCGCCCGCCACTGCCTCGGTGACAAGTTCCAGACAGGCTTCCAGCTTGGCGCTGCTGCCGGTCCAGTTGTCTGCCACAAGACGCGGGTCGCAGCAGATCTCCCGCAGCCGCATCAGCACGGCAAACACGGTCATCTTGTCCTCCGGCTTTGCCGCCCGCAGCTTTTCCCGGGCGTCCACCACCGCTGCCAGATACAGCTTGCGCTGCTCGGTCTCCAACTCAACGCGGCGCACATTCTCGGTTTTGGGCGGCAGCTCCCGCAGCACCTCGGACTTCATGCGCCGCAGGATGAAGGGGCCGGTGAACTGGTTCAGCCGCCGCACGGCGTTGGCATCCTCGTCCTGCACGATGGGCTTTTCGAACCGGGCGCAGAAGGTCTTGTAGGGGGGCAGATACCCGGGCATCAAAAAGGAGAAGATGCTCCACAATTCGCCCAAGCGGTTCTCCACCGGGGTGCCGGTCAGGGCAAAGCGCACCCGGCTGTTCACCCGGCACACCGCCTTGTATTTCTGGGTGGTGTGGTTTTTGATGGCCTGCGCTTCGTCCAGTATGCAGGCGTAAAAGCTTTGTCCGGCATACAGTTTTTCGTCCCGGCGCAGCAGATCGTAGCTGGTGATGACGATATCCGCCTGTGCCCACCCATCGACCAGCGCGGCGCGGTGGGCGGCATCGCCGTCCATGGCAACACTTTGCAGCTGCGGGGTGAACTTCTGGCATTCCTCCTGCCAGTTCAGCACCAGCGACGCCGGGCAGACGATGAGGCTGGGCAGCTGCTGCCCGCCCTCCTTCATGGCCAGCAGGTAGCTGAGCACCTGCACGGTCTTGCCCAGACCCATATCGTCGGCCAGAATGCCGCCCATGCCGTAGCCGTCCAGTGTGCGCAGCCAGCGGTAGCCGTCACGCTGGTATTTGCGCAGGGTCTTTTGCAGCGAGAGCGGCGGGGTATACTCGCTGTCCCGCACGGCGTGGAAGCTGCGGCTGATGCGGCGGAAGGCATCGTCCCGGTCGAACCGCAGACCGTTCTGCCCCGAAAGCGCCCAGTCCAGCGTAGGGGCACGGTAGAGCGGCAGGGCGGCGTGGCCGTCCTTCAGCTTTGCACCGGAAAGCTCCAGTGTGTCGTTCAGCTCGTCCAGCCCTTCCAGACTGTCATCCAGCCGCAGCAGACTGCCGTCCCGCAGACGGTGGTAGCGCTTTTTCTGGTGCAGGGACTGCAAAAGCTCCCGCAGTTCCTCCACCGGGAACGCGCCGGTGTCCACTTCCAAGTCCAGCACACTGCCGTGCACCGATACCCCCACCGAGATCTTAGGCGGGGCGGCTTGTAAGTTGCGGAAGGCATCGGTCTGGTACACCTCGCCCATGGCCAGCAGGGCGGGAATGCCCTCTTCCAGCAGCTGGAAAAGAGCTTCTTCCCCGGAAATGCTGTAATGCCCCGGCTTGCCGGTCTCGGGTTCCAGATAGGTTTCCAGCAGCCGCTTTGCCCGGTTCTCGGTGCGGGCATCCCGCAAAAGGTCGGGCGGCACCGGCTCGCCGGGGGCTACCCGGTCCTCTCCGTACAGAAAGACCGGGTAGGCCGTGACGGTAAGCCCCCGGTCAGCATCCAGATAAAACTGCACCACCGGTTCCAGCGGGATCTGGTTCAGCAACAACCGGTCGGGGTCCACGATGTTGACCCGGTTGCCCAGTTCCGGCAGCACATAGCTGCAAAAGGCGGCGGCGTCCGCGCTGGTAAAGAACAAGCTGCGCCCGCCAAAGGTATCCAGCACCGGCAGCACCCGGCGGCATTCCTCCCGCTGCATCCGCCAGAGGGTGCTTTCGCCCAGCAGATAGGCATAGTCCAGCCCCTGCACCCCGCTGAGTGCCGGGGTGCAGCTTAGCTGCACGCCGCCCTTGCGGCGCTCCACCTTCAGGCTGATGACCGGCAGGCCCTCTTTAAGGGTATAGCCGCCCACAACGCCCTCGGCGGCGTAAAGTTCTACAAGGGCATCCAGCCCCTCGCCGGTCAGCGGCAGACCACCCGCCGGGCCTTTCTCCCAGCCGGAGCGCATGGTGCCCTCGGCTTCAAACGCCTGCCGGGCGCTCACCTGACGGCGCAGCAGCCGCAGCAGCTGCTGTGCATCCGGAGCAAAGGCATCCCACCGGTGCACAAAGGCCAGCGATTTCCCGTAGCTGACGCTTTCGCCCCGCTCGATCGCATCCAGAAACTGCGGGATGCTTTTTACCAGATACTGCCGCCCGCCGATGCCATCCGAGACCCGCAGCCGCAGCCAGATACGGCCATTGTGCGGCGTAAGCTCCGGTTCCAGCAGAGCAAAGCCTGTACGCTGGGCGGCGTTCTGGGGCTGGGGCTGCGCATCCTCCCGCTGGTAGCGCTTCAACAGCAGCTGGGCCTCATAGTCGGTCTCCGGCTCCTCGCCCCGCCACTTGCGGCCGAACAGCATATCCAGCCCGGCGCTGTAACTGTCCTTGCGGGGTTCGGTGCTCAAGCCTGCCACGCCCCGCTGCACCCCGGGGATGCTCTCCGGCTTTTTTTCCGGGGCAGGCGGGTTCTTTTCCGCATCCTGCAGCAGCAGCGCGCCAATGTGCTTACAGTAGGTGCCGTCGCCGTTTTGATTATAGGGGCAGTCGCAGGAGGCGCTGACAAAGCTGCCGTTTTCCCGCAGCCAGACCTGCGTATAATAGCAGTCCGGCCCGCTGCCCTGCACCAGCGCCGTCAGGTGCCGCACCCCGTCCTCGTTGGTGGTGCAGCTGCTTTGCAGGATACGCTTGCGGTACTTCTGTGCCCGCTCAAAGATGCTTTTGCCCAGCAATGCGCGGATCTCCTGTGCGTCCATGTGGTCTCCCTCCCCTGTGCTGTCGCGGTTCCGGTCTATTCTATAAGAATACCGCGTTCCACCCCGGGATGCAAGGGCAGAAGGGTAAAAAACGTTTAGAAAGCGCGGGCGGGACGATTTTGAATGGCTTCCGCTACGCTCTAGCCATTTTCAGCGGAAGAATTATTTTGATTTGCAGTTTCGAAACGCCTGCGGGCGTTTCGAAATTGCTTTTTCACAGGAGGGGTCGTAGAGGAAAACGGCATTTGCAGTGCCTGTTTCCTACGGAAACATCCGCACTGCGGGGTTGCTTCTTGGCTCTCAACAGGTCAAAGAAAAAGCACCCGCGAACGCCTTCGGGTGCCAATGCACAGACGGGAAGGGTTGCAGGTGCTTTCTTTATTTTAGGATATTCCGCGCTTGCGGGTCTTGAGGTGGTACATTTCCTGATCGGCCTTATCGATCAGGTCGTGCACGGTGGCGATGTCCGGCTCAAGGCGGGCGCAGCCGATGCTGATCTCGATCTGGTAGGGCTTGCCGGAGGCGGCGTTGGCGGCGTCCAGCTCCCGCTGGATGGAGGCGATCAGGGTGCGCACCTCCACGCTGTTGCAGCCGCAGGCGATGCAAAATTCATCGCCGCCGTAGCGCGCCAGCACGCCGTTATAGTTGGCGCACACCTTTTTCAAAATGCCCGCCAGCAGCACCAGCGCAGCGTCCCCCTCCAGGTGGCCGTATTCATCGTTGATGTGCTTGAAGTGATCCATGTCCATCATGAGGAAGTGCAGCGAGCGGTTGGGGTGACGGCGGTAGTAGGGCAGTTCGCTTTCCAGATACCGCAGCGCCACGATGCGGTTGCTGACGCCGGTCAGGGTGTCCACCGTGAACTTGGTCTGCAACACCAGCACATACACGCACACCAGCCCCAGCGTAATGCCGCAGCACAGCAGCCCGCGCCCGGGCAGCCAGCCTTGCAGCAAAAAGCCTGCCGCCGGCGCAAGCGCGAGCAGCAGCAGGGTCTTCAGTTCCTCTTTGGGTGTTTCCTGCTTCCAGTTGCTCAGCGTCCAGCTGCAGCGGAGAAAGGCCGCCGCCAGATAGGCAAGCCCCACCAGCTTCGCCCCCCAGAACAGGGTGCTGCCCCGCAGCCCCTCTGCATCCAGATAGCAGAAGCCGTTTTCGTCCCGCGCTGTCAGCAGCGCCAGCAAAAGCAACGCCACCGGTGCGGCGCTGAGCGCCAGCCTGCGGCCGTCCTCCATCCATGTACGCCCCAGCTCTGCCTCCACATACAAAAACACCAGCAAGCAGCAACACGCCGCCAGCAGGTAAAACAAAATGCTGCCCCCGGCGTTCAGCCGGTAGGTCAAGGGGATGCCCAGCTCCTCCCATGCGCCCAGCTGCGCCAGCGCACTGCCATAATCTACGATCGTCAGCGTCCCGGCAAACCACAGCAGCGCCGTAAACAGCCGCCCGGGCAGGCTTTTATCCCGCATTTTCTGCTGCGCCCGCAGCAAAATCGCCAGCGTGACCAGACAGACCGCACTGACCTGAGTATGGGCAATAGCATCCATGCCGCAACGCTCTCCTTTATCCTAGGGCGGCTTTGCGCCGTCCCGACCCTTTTTCGCTCTTCCAACGTTCCTTTTTCGCACAAACCCATTGTACCAAATCCATAACAAATATGCAACACAAACCGAAAAAATTCGTACAAAAAAGACACCGGAATGTCTTTCGGCGTTCCGGTGTCTTTTGAACTCAAATCACTTTGCCTGCGGATGGGCGGCATCGTTGCGCAGGGCGCTTTCACGAATCTTTTCCAGCGTCTGCTCGCTGAGGATATGCTCTGCCTTGCAGGCGTCCTCGGCGGCGGTCTGCTCGTCCACGCCCAGCTGCACAAAGAAGTGGGTCAGCAGCTGGTGGCGGCTGTAAATGCGCTGAGCAATCTCCAGCCCGGGCTCCAGCAGGGTCAGGTTGCCTTCGCCGTCCACCGCGATATAGCCGTTCTCCCGCAGCTTTTTCATGGCGATGCTCACGCTGGCTTTGGTAAAGCCCAGCTCATTGACTACGTCAATGGAGCGCACTTTGCCCATACGCTGGCTCAGCATCAGGATCGTTTCAAGATAATCTTCTGCGGATTGGTGGATCTGCATGGTTTGTCCGGCCTCCTGCCTCATTCCCTCTGGGGGATTTTTCCGACAGGGGATGTGTACCCTCTGTCGTATGTTAAAGGATATCACACTTTTGCGGTTGATGCAAGTAATTCGCAGCAAGTTTTGTTAAACTAACCATATTTTTCTGCACAGAACTGCTGTTTTGCCGGTTTTGTGCCGCGCCTGTTTTGTGCAAAGGGTGCAATTTAGAGCGCAGCCAGATAGGCCGCAGGGCCTTCCTCGTACAGGTCGCCGCCGTGGGCATCCAGCACAACGGTCAGGGGCATATCCTGCACGGTCAGGCGGCGCACCGCCTCACAGCCCAAGTCCGGCCATGCGATCACTTCCAGCGTCTGCACGCTTTTTGCCATCAGCGCACCGGCACCGCCCAGCGCGGCCAGATACACCGCGCCGTTGCGCACCACAGCTGCCTTGACGGCGGCATCCCGCTTGCCCTTGCCGATCATGATCTTGTTGCCAAGATCCAGCAGCCGGGGGCTCATGGCGTCCATGCGCCCGCTTGTGGTAGGCCCTGCCGAGCCGATGACTTCGCCCGGGCGTTCCGGGGTGGGACCCACATAATAGATGGCGCTGCCTTCCAGATCAAAAGGCAGGGTCTCGCCCTTGTCCAGTGCTTCCATCATCCGCTTGTGTGCCTGATCCCGGGCGGTGTACACCACACCGGAAAGCAGCACAGTATCCCCCGCCTTCAGCGGGGCAAGATCCTGCGCAGTGCAGGGGGTAGTCAGTCTGTATTCCATCGTTCTCCCCTCCTTACAGCTCCGCGCTGGCGCGGCGGGTCACATGGCAGGAAACGTTCACAGCCACCGGCAGACCCGCCACATGGGTGGGCATCTGCTCAATGGCAAGGCCAAGACAGGTGGTCTTTCCGCCAAAGCCCTGCGGGCCGATGCCCAGTGCATTGATGGCGGCAAGCAGCTCCTGCTCCAACTGGGCGTAGTAGGGGTCGGGGTTGGGGATATCCAGCGGGCGCAGCAGCGCCTTTTTGGCAAGATACGCCACCTTGTCAAAGCTGCCGCCCACGCCGATGCCCAGCACGATGGGCGGGCAGGGGTTGGAGCCCGCCAGCTTTACGGTATCCACCACGAACTTTTTAAAGCCCTCCACGCCGTCGGCGGGCTTGAGCATCTGGATGCGGCTCATGTTCTCGCTGCCAAAGCCCTTGGGTGCTACCGTGATACGGCAGCCCTCGCCGTCCACCAGATGCACCGTGATGGCCGCCGGGGTGTTATCGCCGGTGTTGCCCCGGCGCAGCGGGTCGGCCACGATGCTCTTGCGCAGGTAGCCATCGGTGTAGCCCCGGCGCACGCCCTCGTGGATGGCGGCTTCAAAGCTGCCGTCAATGTGCACATCGGTGCCCAGCTCCACGAACACACAGGCCATGCCGGTATCCTGACAGATGGGCAGGTCTTTCTCCTTTGCAGCGCCAAGGTTCGACCACAGCAGGTCTAATGTGTTCTTTGCCAGCGGCCACGGCTCTTCTTCCCGCGCCTTTTCCAGCGCGGCCTGCACGTCCTGCGGCAGCTGGGTGTTGGCTTTAATGCAGAGCCGCGCCACCGTATCCGTAATGCTCTGTGCGGAGATCGTTCTCATGCCTGTATCCTCCGCTTACAGTCGTGCCACGCCGGTCTCGCGGGCAGCCTTTGCCACGGCATTTGCCACAGCCTCGGCCACGCGGGGGTCGAACGCACCGGGGATGATGTTCTCCTCGCTGCGGTCGGCATCGGTGATGAGGTCTGCAATGGCGTAGGCAGCAGCCAGCTTCATCTCATTGTTGATATCCCGGGCGCGGACGCTGAGCGCGCCCTTGAACAGGCCGGGGAAGCACAGCACGTTGTTGACCTGATTGGGGAAGTCGCTGCGGCCGGTAGCCATCACCCGCACGCCGCCGGCCTTGGCTTCGTCCGGCATGATCTCCGGGGTGGGGTTTGCCATGGCAAAGACGATGGCGTCCTTGTTCATGGTCTTGCACAGCTCGGTGGTCAGGATGCCGGGGCGGGACACACCGATGAACACATCTGCGCCTTCCAGCGCTTCCTTCAGGCCACCCTTGATCTGGCGGGGGTTGGTCACCTCGCCCAGCCAGTTCTTGTGGGCTTCGGCGCTGTTGCAGCCCTTGTACAGGGTGCCGAACTGATCCACCGCAATAATGTCCTTGGCACCGGCGGTCATGAGCATCTTGATGATGGCGGTACCGGCAGCGCCGGGGCCGTTCAGAACGATGTGCACGTCCTCCATCTTCTTATTCACCACCCGCAGGGCGTTGATGAGGGCAGCAGTGACCACGATGGCGGTGCCGTGCTGGTCGTCGTGGAACACGGGGATGTCCAGCTCCCGCTCCAAGGTCTCTTCGATCTCGAAGCACTCGGGACTCTTGATGTCCTCCAGATTGATGCCGCCAAAGGTGGGCGCAATGGCCTTGCAGGCGGCGATGACACTGGCAGCATCGTGGGCGTCGATGCAGATAGGGAAGGCGTCCACGCCGCCGAACTCCTTGAACAGCACGGCCTTGCCCTCCATGACCGGCAGACCGGCCTCCGGGCCGATGTCGCCGAGGCCCAGCACGGCGGTGCCGTTGGAGACAACGGCTACCATGTTGCCCTTGAAGGTGTACTTGTACACGTCCTCCGGGTTTTCCTTGATCTTGCGGCAGGGCTCTGCCACACCGGGGGTGTAGGCAGTGGACAGGTCGTCACGGGTGGCGACTTCCACCTTGCTCACGATGCCCACCTTTCCCTTGTGGGTCTCGTGCATTTCCAGAGCTGCTTTATTGTAATCCATGGTTTTATCCTCCAATTTCAGCAAAAGGCTTTCCCCCGCAGGGAAAGGCTCATACAGTTTTATTGTAACAGAACCGTCCGGGTATTTCCACCGGTTTTGCGGCATTTCCCGCCTCAAAGCGGGCAAAAGTGATACCTGTGCCGGACGGCATTTGTGGAATTTTCGCAAAAATCTTTTCTTTTCGCATTTTTCCGTTATAATAATAAGGTATGACATTTGCATTCTCCGTGAAAACGGTCTGCTATTTTTAGGAGGTATCTCTTTTGAAACGCATTACCAAGATCCTGTTGTGTGCGCTGTGCGCGGTGGCTGCTGTGCTGTGCGTAGCTGCGGCCTGCTTTATGCTGCTCAAAAAGCAGAGCGGCACCACGGCATCCTCTGCCGCATCCGGCGCAAGCGTGTCCATCTACGGCAAGGTGTCAGATTTCGACTACGCCAGCTTCGATTATTCTGAGGGGCTGGACGATAACGGCCACTGGACCGGCATCCGCGCACTGGACTATGTGACGTTGCCGGAGGATGTGTCCGCGCTGCCGCTTTCCAAGGCCGACATCGAGCCCACCGAGGCCGAGATCCAGACTCAGATTGACACTTTGCTGAACCAGTACGCCACCACCCAGAACATCACCGACCGGGCAGCCCAGAGCGGCGACACCGTGAACATCGACTATTCCGGCGCGGTGGACGGCGTAGCCTTTACCGGCGGCACCGCCACCGGCTACGACCTGACGCTGGGCAGCCACACCTTCATTGACGGCTTCGAGGATCAGATCATCGGCCACAACATCGGTGACACCTTTGATGTGACCGTCACCTTCCCGGAGGGCTATGGCGACTCCACCGACGCCGAGGGCAACACCATCCCCCTCAGCGGCAAGGAGGCCGTGTTCAGCGTGACCCTGAACGCCATCACCCAGAGCGTTGTGCCCACCCTGACCGACGAGTGGGTGGAGACCAATTTTGCCGCCAGCGACGACCTGCACACCGCAGACGCCCTGCGCCAGTACTTTGACAGCGCCCTGTACGCCAACAATCTGGACAACGCCGTGATGGACTATCTGCTCACGAACTCCACCTTTAAAGAAGTCCCCACCCAGATCACCAGCTACTACATCCGGATGTTCCTGAACTACCACTCTCAGCTGGCTACCCAGTACGGCATGGAGCTGAACGCCTACGCACAGGCCAAGGGCTACGCCGATGCCGACGCGATGCTGGCGGATTCCGACGATTACTTTGAGCATCTGGCTAAGCAGGATCTGGTCTTTCAGGCCATTGCGGAGCAGCTGGACATCACCCCCACACAGGAGCAGATCGACAGCGCCAACAGCTCCTACGCCGACACCTACGGCGCACAGCGCAGTATGCTGAACGCTTTGCAGCTGGCGGTGCTGGACAAGGTGGAGGAAAGCGCCGTGCTTTCCTGACAGCATCTATAATTTTAGAAACCCGGAGCGTCTGCGGATGCACCGGGTTTTTCTTTTTCACGAGAGGGGCGTGAAGGGAAGCAGCAGATGTAGCGTTGCTGCTATGGCAACTTTCTGCTTGCTTTCAGCGTGCAAAGACGCTCCGCTGGGCCAGAGGCAGGGAGGGGTGTTCGAGTCCCCCCTCCCTACCTCTGGACTCCACCCACCCCGCAACGGGCCAAGGGCTGCTCGCCCTTGACAATCCTAAAGAAGAAGTCGAAGCACAAAAAAGCTAGCGCTGCGCCAGTCGGCGCTATCGCTTTAACGCTTTTTTCGCTTCTCCATTTATAGCCCCTCAGTCGCTGCGCGACAGCTCCCCCGAGGGGGAGCAAGCGCCCGCCCGCAGCGCCGCGCTTTCGCAGAAAGCGGCGCTGCAAATGCCGTTTCCCTCTACGACCCCTCCCGTGAAAATAGCGTTTGGAGCGCTCCGCAGAGCTTGTCGGGGCAAAGCCCCTCCATCTGCTAACGCAGACCGCTCTGCCGCTTAAAAGCCCCACTGGGGCTTTCATTGCTGCGCTGCGCTCCGCAAACGCGGTCGCTCCAAACGCGAAAATATAAATATTATTTCCGCTGAACATGGCTAGCAACGACGACGACCGCCGCCAGCGGCGGAAACAGGGAGGAGTTGTTGGGATAGCGGCCAGCAAGACGCGAGTGCCGCCCAAGGCACGATGCGGATGCTGGGTGCCGCAACCCGGAAGAAGCGGAAGCCATTCCAAATCGTTTTGCTGCCCAACCCGCACCCCATTTGCAAATTAAAATTGCATCTTTTTTGCGTTTTACGGCGATTTTCAGCAATTTTGCGGCAATGTAAAAAACTTTGCGGATTTTGCTTGACAGGGGGCTGTCTGCGTGTTATCATGAACACATGAACAGATGCTCATATATCGAAACGAAGGGAGAGGACAGCATGACCGGGCTAGAGCAAGCCGCACCAGAAAAGGAAAAGCAGCCGGTGGAGATGCCGGACGATGAGGTGCTGTACGAACTGGCAGACCTGTTCCGCGTGTTCGGCGATTCCACCCGCATCAAGATCTTGTACGCCCTGCACGACAGCGAACTTTGCGTGCAGGATATCGCGGACGCCGTGCAGTTGAGCCAGTCTGCCGTCAGCCACCAGCTGCGGGTGCTCAAGGACTCCAAGCTTGTGCGCTTCCGGCGGGAGGGCAAAACCGTTTTCTACGCACTGGACGACGACCATGTGCGCAGCATCCTCTCCATGGGGATGGATCATATCGAAGAATGACCGGGCACACGCCCGCAGAAAAGAAAGGCTGGTACTTATTATGAAAAAGACCTACAAGATCGAAGTGGACTGCGCCAACTGCGCCCAGAAGATGGAGGATGCCGCCAACACCGTTTCCGGCGTGGAAAAGGCGACCGTCAGCTTTATGACCCAGAAGATGAAGGTGGAGTTCGCCGAGGGTGCCGACCCTCACGCCACCATGGAGAACGTGCTGTCTGCCTGCAAGAAGGTAGAGGACGACTGCGAGATCTTTGATATCTGATGTGCGGCAAAGCTCTCCCGGTCGGTGCGGACCGGGGGAGTTTTTCTGTGGAAAAATCCGCCACTTTTCAACAATTTCCACCGGGTTTTCAACACGCTTTGCGAAAAAACCGAAAAAGAAGCGTGGAAAAGCGCTTTTTTACAGGAAAACTGTGTGGAAAACGCGGGTAAAACTGTGGAATACCCATTTTTTGCCGAAAAACTTGTGGAAAACCACCCATTTTTCACCCACTGCACCGCAAACTGAGGAGCGTTGCTTATGAACAAGAAACAAAAAAAGACCCTTGAGCGGATCCTGATCGCCGTGGCACTGGTGATCGTGCTCAAGCTTTTGCCCGCCTTGCCCATGCCGGTGGAGCTGGCGCTCTACTGCATCCCCTACCTTGTGGTGGGTTGGGACGTGCTGCGCAAGGCGCTGAAGGGCATCAAGAACCGTCAGCCCTTTGACGAGTGCTTCCTGATGGCAGTGGCCACCGTGGGCGCGTTTGCGCTGGGCGATTATGTGGAGGGCTGCGCCGTTATCATCTTCTACCAGATCGGCGAGCTGTTCCAGAGCGTGGCGGTGGGCAAGAGCCGCCAGAGTATTGCCAGCCTGATGGACATTCGCCCGGACTACGCCAATATCGAGGGCGAGGACGGCAAGCTGGAGCAGGTAGACCCGGATGAGGTCGAGGTGGGCACGGTGATTGTGGTGCAGCCCGGCGAGCGGGTGCCTATCGATGGCGTCATCGTGGAGGGTGCTTCTGCCCTGAACACTGCTGCCCTGACCGGTGAGAGCCTGCCCCGGGACGTGAACGCCGGGGACGAGGTCATCAGCGGCTGCGTAAACATGACCGGCCTGCTGAAGGTGCGCACCACCAAGGAATTTGGCGAATCCACTGTCTCTAAGATTCTCGATCTGGTGGAAAATTCCAGCATGAAAAAAGCCCGGGCAGAAAACTTTATCACCCGCTTTGCCCGGGTGTATACCCCCGCCGTCTGCTACGGCGCACTGGCGCTGGCGCTTCTGCCGCCGGTGGTGCTGCTGCTCATGGGACAGCCCGCCCGCTTTGGCGACTGGGTCTACCGCGCTTTGACCTTCCTTGTCATCAGCTGCCCCTGTGCGCTGGTCATCTCCATCCCGCTGAGCTTTTTCGGCGGCATCGGCGGCGCTTCCTCCTGCGGCATCCTCATCAAGGGCTCTACCTATCTGGAAGAACTGGCCAACACCGGCGTTGTGGTGTTCGATAAGACCGGCACCCTGACGCAGGGCACCTTTAAGGTTGCCGGCATCCACCCGGCCGAGGGTGTGACCGACGCCGCACTGGTGGAAGCCGCTGCGCTGGCAGAAAGCTGGTCGAAGCACCCCATCTCCCTGAGCATCAAGACCGCCTACGGCAAGCCCATTGACGCCGCCCGGGTCACGGACGTGCAGGAGCTGGGCGGTCATGGCGTGACCGCGAAGGTGGACGGCAAGAGCCTTGCCGCCGGTAACGCCCGCCTGATGGAAAAGCTTGGCCTTGCCGTGCCCGCCGTGGAGGGCGTGGGCACCATCGTGCACGTTGCCGTGGAGGGCAGCTACGCGGGCTATCTGCTGATTTCGGACGTGGTAAAGCCCCACAGCGCCGATGCCATCCGCGCTTTGAAGGCTTCCGGTGTGCGCAAGACGGTCATGCTGACCGGCGATGCACAGCCGGTGGCACAGGCGGTGGCGCAGCAGCTGGGTCTGGACGAGTACCACGCCGGTCTTTTGCCCGGCGACAAGGTAGACCAGATCGAAAAGCTGCTTGCCGCAAAGCAGCCCAAGGAGAACCTTGCCTTTGTGGGTGACGGCATCAACGATGCGCCGGTGCTTTCCCGCGCAGACGTGGGCATCGCCATGGGCGCGCTGGGTTCGGACGCCGCCATCGAGGCCGCAGACGTGGTGCTGATGGATGACGACCCCGCCAAGATCGCGCTGGCTATGCGCATTGCCCGCCGCACCCTGCGCATTGTGCACCAGAACATCGTGTTCGCGCTGGGCATCAAGGCGCTGTGCCTGCTGCTGGGTGCACTGGGCATTGCCGGAATGTGGGCAGCCATCTTTGCAGATGTGGGCGTGATGGTCATCGCCGTGCTCAACGCCACCCGCGCCCTGTATACCAAAGACCTGACCAAAAACTGACATAAACGCAAAACAGCCAGACCGGCACTGCCGGTCTGGCTGTTGTTGTTTTGGGGAAATTTACAGCTTTTCCACCATCGCTGCTACGATCTTAGTGGCGGTGGCGACATATTCGCTGATGCTGAACTTCTTCACCACCAGCACCTCGTGGCCGTCCTCGTCGGCGTTGTCGCTCATGGCGCGCAGGATGACGCAGGGCACGCCGTTCTTGGCGGCGATCTGGCTTACCGCAGCGCCCTCCATCTCCACGCAGTCCGGGGCGCACTTGGCCTCAATGGCGGCCTTCGTCTCGCTGTCGCCCACGAACAAATCGCCGGTGGCGATCTTGCCCACCAGTGCCTTTACCCCGGCTTCGGCGCAGGCGGCTTCGGCAGCGGCGATCAGTTCCGGGTCGCCGGTGTATTCCTTCAGGAACGGCGGGTTCTGGCAGATCATATCCAGCTGGGCGTCGTGGTACAGCACCGTCTTGCCGATGACCACATCGCCGATGCCGATCTTGCTGGTCATATTGCCCGCAATGCCGGAGAAGATGATCTTCTCTGCGCCGAACTTGGTGATGAGCACCTGCGTGGTAGCGGCGGCGTTGGCCTTGCCCATACCGGCGCAGCACACCACCACCTGCTTGCCGGCCAGCATACCCTTGTGGTACTCCACGCCGCCGTAGGGCTCAACGGTGACATTTTCCAGCTTTGCACACAGCTGGTCTACTTCATCGGGCATAGCGCCCATAATACCCAAGATCATGGTGGACTCCTTTAAACATTAAACAGGAACTCGATGACATCGCCATCCTGCACAACATACTCCTTGCCCTCGGTGCGCTGCAGGCCCTTGGCCTTGACGGCAGCGTAGTCGAAGTTGTTGGCTTCCAGATCGTTGTAGCCGATGACGCTGGCGCGGATGAAGCCGCGCTCGAAGTCGCTGTGGATCTTACCGGCAGCCTGCGGAGCCTTGGTGCCCTTGCGGATGGTCCATGCGCGGCACTCCTTCTTGCCGTCGGTCAGGAAGGAGATCAGACCCAGCAGGTCGTAACTGGCGGTGATCAGGTTGTCCAGACCGCTGGCCTCGATGCCCATCTCAGCCAGAAATGCCTTCTTTTCCTCGGGGCTGTAATCCGCAATGTCCTCCTCGGTCTTGGCGCAGATGGGAATGTAGCGGGCGCCTCCTCCTTGGCGCGGGCAGCCACCAGCGGGACGTACTTGTTGTTCTCGATGCCCTCCATCAGGTCATCCTCGCCCACGTTGCAGGCGTACAGCACCGGCTTTGCGCTCAGCAGACCCATCTCGTGCAGCACGGTCTGCTGCTCGGTGTCAGTGGGGTCAAAATCGAAGCTGCGGGCGGGCTTACCGGCGCTCAGATGGTCGGCCAGCTGCTGCAGCCATGCGGCCTCGGCGGCAGCGCCCTTGTTGTTGCCGCTCTTGGCAGCCTTTGCCATGCGGCCTGCGCGGTTCTGCACCACCTCAAGGTCGGAGAGGATCAGCTCGTAGTCGATGGCTTCAATATCGGCAATGGGGTCCACGGCCTCGGCCTTGGTCACGTCCTCCACCACATGGATGATGTTGTCATCGTCAAAGCAGCGCACCACGTGCACAATGGCGTCGCACTCGCGGATATGGCCAAGGAACTTGTTGCCAAGGCCTGCGCCCTGACTTGCACCCTTCACAAGACCGGCAATGTCCACGAACTCCACGATGGCGGGGGTCTTTTTGTTGGTCTGCCAGATCTCGGCCAGCTTGTCCAGCCGCTTGTCCGGCACTGCCACGATGCCGGAGTTCGGCTCGATGGTGCAGAAGGGATAGTTTGCAGCCTCCGCATTCTTGGTGGAGGTAATGGCGTTGAACAGAGTGGACTTGCCCACGTTGGGCAGGCCGACGATACCTAACTTCATATAAAATACGCTCCTTACACGTTTTTTGGCATAACGATACATCTATCATTATACGCGATGAACCCCGCCAGCGCAAGGGGGCAGGGCTATCTTGAATCAGGAATCCTGAAATAATCCGGGATGGTTTATCGGCAAGAAATCAAATCCTGGAAGCTCCGCGGTAAACGTTTCTTGCCGATAGCGCGGCTGCGTAAGGTGTACCCTAGGCAGAAATGTGAAAAAAACTACACTTCCTTCTTTATTTTGTCATAACTGTCCCGTATAATAGAAAGGAAAGAGCCTGTCAAAACGCCCGGAAGGGCTGAAGATACAGCAAAAACCTGCATAAAAGGGGAGGAAAACACTTATGGCAAACGAAAAGATCCTTGTGGTGGACGACGACGCCAACATCTGCGAGCTGCTGCGGCTGTACCTGACCAAGGAGGGCTATCAGGTCACGGTGGCAAACGATGGTGAAGAAGGGCTGGAAAAGTTCAACGCGGTCAAGCCGGACATGGTGCTGCTGGACGTGATGATGCCCCGCATGGACGGTCTTGAGGTCTGCCGCCGCATCCGCAAGGCGGGCAACACCCCGGTAATGATGCTTACCGCCAAGGGCGAGACCTTTGACAAGGTGCTGGGCCTGGAGCTGGGCGCAGACGATTACATGGTCAAGCCCTTTGACGCAAAAGAGGTGGTGGCACGCATCAAGGCGGTGCTGCGCCGCTGCCAGACTACCTCCGCTGCCGCCGAGAGTACCGAGGGCGTTATTGAGTTCGACAACCTCCGGCTGGATATGAACAGCTACGAGCTGCGGGTCAAGGGCAAGGTGGTGGAGGCTCCTCCCAAGGAACTGGAACTGCTGAACTGTCTGGCCTCCCACCCCAACCGCGTGTACACCCGCGACCAGCTGCTGGACGAGGTGTGGGGCTTTGAGTACTACGGCGACAGCCGCACCATTGATGTCCACGTCAAGCGCCTGCGCGAAAAGCTGGCCGGTGCTTCCGATAAGTGGGAACTGAAAACCGTCTGGGGCGTGGGCTATAAGTTCGAGGTGCGTCAGTAATGCGTAAAAGTATCTCCACGGCCTTTTTCTCCATGGTGTCCACCCTGATGGTGCTGGGCATCGTGCTGATGGGCTGCTCGGAGTGGGTGCTGTTCAAGAATTATTTTGCGAAGGATCGCTACGAAACACTGGATCAGGTGGTAAACGTTGCCAAGCGCACTGCGGAGTATCTGGTAAACAGCGAGACCATGCCGCAGGGCGCAGAGCTGGACGCTTTGAACACCAAGCTGGAGATCATCGGCGAGAGCGCCGAGGCTTATCTGTTTTTCACCGACCGACAGGGCAATGTGCTCATCGCCTCCGACCCGGACAAGCTTACCACCACCACCGTGCCGCTGGATATCTGCCAGCGCGCCAACGCAGTGGCTGACCCGGACGCCCGGCACTACCACGCTTTCGGCGATTTGGGCGGTGCCCTGACCGAAAAAAGCTATATCGCGGCGGTGGAGACCATCGACGACCAGAGCCTGTTCAGCGGCTGGCTGTTTTTGTGCTCCTCCGGCGCGCAGCTCACCGACTTTAAACAGCAGTTCTGGTCGAACTTCCTCATGTCCGCCTGCGTAATGCTGCTGTGCGCCAGCGTGCTGACCCGCCTGTTGATGCGTCAGCTCACCGACCCGCTGCAAAAAGTCACCGATGCCGCCCAGCGCTTTGGCGGCGGCGACCTCTCTGTCCGCGTGGAGGGCGTGGAGGGCGATGGCGAGGTGGCAGACCTTGCCCGCACCTTCAACCAGATGGCGGAGAATATCCAGTCCAACGATAACTCCCGGGGTCAGTTCATGGGCAACATCGCCCACGAGCTGCGCACCCCCATGACCACCATCAAGGGCTTTGTGGACGGCATTCTGGACGGCACCATCCCGCCCGAGATGCAGAACCACTACCTGCAGCTGGTCAGCGAGGAGACCGGGCGTCTGGCGCGGCTCATCCAGAATATGCTGGATCTCTCCAAGCTGGAAAGCGGCGAGTATCAGGTGAACGCCCGGATGTTCAATATCTGGGAGACCTTGACCGGCGTGGCGCTGGCGGCAGAGCAGCGCATCAACGATGGCATGATCGAGCTGGAAGGCCTGACCATGGACGAAAAGGTGCTGGTCTACGCCGACCCCGACCTGATCCATCAGGTGGCGTATAACCTGCTGGACAACGCCATCAAGTTTACCCCGGCGGGCGGCACCATCCGCTTCAGCGTGGAAAAGCTTGGCCCCGAGGCCGAGATCTCCATCTGGAACTCCGGGCAGGGCATCAGCCCGGAGGCGCTGCCCTATGTGTTCGAGCGGTTCTACAAGGAGGATCGCTCCCGCGGCCTGCACGCCCGCGGCTCCGGTTTGGGACTGAACATTTGCAAGGTGCTGGTCAATCTGGCCGGCGGGCAGATCCGCGTGGAGAGTCAGCAGGGCGAGTGGTGCCGCTTTGTGTTCACCCTGCCCACCTGTTCCCCCAATCCCGGCGGCATGAAGCGCCTGCCGGACGCCGCCGGTCAGCCCGGCGCAGTGGAGGAACCCGCCAGCATGAAGCCGGTAGAATAAGACCCCGCAGCCAGACTGCCCCGCCCGGGCGGTCTGGCTGCTTTGGCGTTGTTGGAATAAAAATTCTGCTTACCGCTGTGACCCCCTCTTGTGAAAATGCGTTTGGAGCACTCCGCAGAGTGCGACAAACGCGGAATTAAAAATCTATTTTCCGCTGAATATGGCTAGCAACGACGACGACCGCCGCCAGCGGCGGAAACAGGGAGGAGTTGTTGGGGCAGCGGCCAGCAAGACGCGAGTGCCGCCCAAGGCACGAAGCGGATGCTGGGTGCCGCAACCCGGAAGCAGCGGAGGCCATTCCAAATCGTCCTGCTTCAAAGAAAGCTGCTGCAAAATGGCAAGCCTTCGGCGGCAGCTGCGCGGCACATGGAGATGCTGCCGCGCAATGGACTTTTTGCGCCATTTACGACTTTTCGGTGAAAAAAACGGCTGCGGGTTTGATTTTTTGGCCGTTTTCATGTAAACTAAAAGATAACCATGCCCGCGTATTTTTTGCCCGGCAGAACCCTGCAAAACGCGCAACGCATGGGATAAAAATTGCTAAAAATAACGGAGCGTAATGAAATATTATGGCCATCGTAAGTCCTTCGATTCTTTCTGCTGATTTTGGCAAGCTGGGTGCAGACTGCCGCATGGTGCTGGATGCCGGCGCACAGATGCTGCACTACGACGTGATGGACGGGCATTTTGTGCCCAACATCAGCTTTGGCGTGCCGGTGCTCAAAAGCCTGCACAAGGCGCTGCCGGATGCCTTTTATGACGTGCATCTGATGATCAGCCACCCGCTGCAATACGCCGAGCCCTTTATCAAGGCCGGTGCTACCCTGTATAATTTCCATCTGGAGTGCGAAGATGATATTCAGGCCACCATTGATGCCGTCCGTGCGCTGGGCTGCAAGGTGGGTCTGACCATCAAGCCCGGCACCCCGGCCGAGGCGCTGGCACCGTGGCTGGACCAGCTGGATCTGGTGCTGGTGATGAGCGTGGAGCCCGGCTTCGGCGGGCAGAAGTTCATGCCCTCGGCGCTGGACAAGCTCCGCTGGCTCAAGGCAGAGCGGGAAGCACGCGGCCTTTCCTACCTGCTGGAGGTGGACGGCGGCGTGGATGCCGCCACCGCACCCCTGTGCGTAGAAGCCGGTGCCGATGTGCTGGTGGCAGGCAGTGCCGTGTTCGGCGCCGCCGACCCTGCTGCGGCTGTGGGCGCACTGGCCAGCCTGTAAGGAGGCCCGTATATGGATGAAGCTTTGATCCAAGAGCAGGAACGGCAGCTGCAAAAGACCGGTCGGTACTATAAGCACGTTTTCTGGCTGTGTGTGCCGTTGCTGTGCATGGCCTGCTATTTCTATGGGGCGCGTCCGCTGCTGCTGTGCGGCATCGCCCTGCTTACCGGCAACCTGTGCGACCGTCTGGTGGCGCTGCTGCGCCATCGGGTGTACACCAATAAAGATCTCTCCAACGAGAGCTTCAGCCTGATCATCGCCCTGCTCATGCCCGCCACCGTGGACATCTATGTGCTGGTGGTGGCAGTGCTGGCGGGCGTATTGATCGGCAAGGAGGTCTTTGGCGGCTACGGCAGCTATCCCTTCAACCCCGCTGCCGTGGGCTACGCCGTGGCGGCGGTATCGTGGCCGGAGCAGGTGGTGCGCTACCCGCAGCCCTATACGCCGCTGCCCCTGTGGAACGCCTCTGCCGTGCCGGTGAGCAGCACCATCGAGGATACCCTGCGCAGCGGCGGCATCCTGAACCTGAACGCCCTCGCCGTTGTGCTGGGCGAGTTTGCTGCCCCCATGGGCACCGGCGCGGCGCTGGTCATTCTGGCCTGCGGCCTTGTGCTGTGGACCCAGAAGGACGTGCACATCGGCGCATCGGCAAGTTTTCTGATCACCTGCGGGCTCATCGCCTTCTTCTTCCCGCGTCAGGTGGGTCTGGCGGACAGCACCCTCTTCAGCAGCCTGCTGCCCCGCCTGCAGGGCATCCGGGACGAGCTGCACACCGGTGCGGTGCTGTTCTGTGCGGTGTTCCTGCTCAACGAGCCCTACACCTGCGCCCATCACCGGCTCGGACGCATCCTGTACGGCGCCCTGGTGGGTGCTGCCACCATGGGCTTCCGCTATTTCGGCGTGTACGAGACCGGCGTCTGCTTTGCACTGCTGGCCGTCAACAGCGTGTCCGCGCTCATTGACCGCACCGAGGAGCGGCTGTACCGTCTGCTGCACCGTCTGCCGTCCGAACGAAAGGAGGCTGCGGAATGAAAAAGCGTACTGCGGAACTGATTTTAAAGGACCCCGAAAAGTTTGCCCATCACGACCGCGTGTTCCTGAATAACCCGGTGGTCATGCAGGGCATGGGTCTGGCACCGCTGGTGGTCGTGGCTACCACCGGCCAGAACGGCCTGATGCTGGCGGCGGCGGTGACGCTGCTGCTGGTGCCCTCCCGCGTGCTGGCCTGCCTGCTCAGCCGCCTTGTACCCCTGCGGGACGAGGAGCCTACCCCGGAGCAGCTGCAAAAAAAGCTGCTGCCCCGCGCACTTTTGTACGCAGCCAGCGCCGCTGTGGTGTACCTGGCGGCATATCCCATTTTGAACTTTGTGTTTGGCACCGGGCTTTTAAACCTTGGCATCTACCTGCCCATGCTGGTGGTGGAGCCGCTTCTGACCTACCGCTTCGGCCGCGTGCAGGAGACAGTGCACAAGGCCGTTTCCAAGGGCGTGCGCATCACCGTGGGCTACGCGCTGCTGCTGCTCGTGGTGGGCGTGGTGCGCGAGTGGCTCAGCCTTGGCACCGTGTTCGGCGCCCCGGTGGGACGCTGGGCGCTGCTGCCGCTGGCTAAGATGCCGGCGGGCGGCTTTATCGTGCTGGGCATCCTGTGCGCCATCTGGCGCGCTGCGGCTGCAAAGCGCAAGGAATATCTGAAAAAGGAAGCACGGGATACCCTGACCGTGCACTACCAGAAGGAGGGAAACCGCGAACCGTGAAGGAAGTTGTAAGCAGCTCGGCAGTGTTTTTCAGCTATGCACTGCTGGCCATTTTTGCACAGAACGCTGTCTTTACCCGTGCACTGGGCGTGTCCCGCATGGTGCAGCTGGTGGGGGACGACCGCACCAGCAGCGCCTTGTTCGGCATGATGCTGTGCATCACGCAGGTGCTGGTGGCGCCGGTGGCTTTTCTTGCCGGGCGGTTCATTGCCCCGCTGGATAACCGCGCCCAGCTGCGCCCGCTGGTGTATATTGCCAGCATTGCCGTGGTGTGTCTGGCGGAGCATCTGGTGCTGTGGCTGCTGCGCAGCCTGCCCCGCCGCGCCCAGCTGCTGCGCATCGTGCCGCTGGCCGCGCTGAACAGCGGCGTGCTGGGCACGGTGCTGGTGGAGCGCACCCAGTCCTTTACCCTTGGCCAGAGCCTTGGCTTTGGCCTTGGCAGCGGCCTTGGCTATGTGCTGGCGGTGCTGCTGGTCACCGAGGCGCGCCACCGCCTGCGCAGCAAAGCCATCCCCAAGGCATTCCGCGGCCTGCCCATCACGCTGGTGTATATCGGCGTGCTGGCGCTGGCGATCTATGGCTTTACCGGACATTCCGTCATCCTGTAATGCAGACAGGGAGGAAAAGATACCATGGCTAAGAATAAACGTCAGAAGGTCAAGCATTATCACCGCAGCTTTTACAGCCGGGAAATGCGCGTTAAGCGCGGCATCGGCATCGTGGTGCTGGTAGTGGCAGTGCTGGCAGCAGCATGGTTTGCCGCACCCCATGTGCTGGATTGGGCCACCCACACATGGTATACCGTGGTCAAGGACCGGGACTTGGAGGCCGAAAGCGCTTCCCGCGCCGAGGCAGCAGCCTCCTCTGCGGCGGCAAGCAGCGCTGCCGCCTCACAGGCAGCGTCTGAACCGGAGCCGGAGGAGGAAAAGCCGCTGGACGGCAAGGCCATTACCGGCGGCAGCTGGGCAGAGCTGGACGTGACCACCCTGACCGATGAAGCCGCCATCCGCACCGCCGCCCGACAGCTGAAGCAGCAGGGCGCAGACTACGCCCTTGTCACTCTGAAGGACGCCGCTGGCACGGTGTATTATGCTTCCGGCGTGGCAGCTGCTGCCCAGAGCATCACCGAAAACCCGGTGGATGCGGCCAATATCGCCGCCATCCTGCGGGAAGAGGGCATCATCCCGGCGGCACAGCTTGCCGCCTTTACCGACCCGGTGTCGGTGTACACCGACCGCAGCATGGGCGTGCACTACGATGGCAACAGCCTCTGGCTGGACAACGTCAGCGCAGCCAAGGGCGGCAAGGCATGGATGAACCCCTTTGCCGCAAGCGCGGTGCAGTTTGTCGGCGACCTCATTGAGGAGGTGCGGAGCATGGGCTACGAGCAGGTGGTGCTTACCGGGGTGCAGTTCCCCAATATCATCACCCGCAAGCAGGACTTCGGTGCCTCCGGCGGCAAGAGCCGGGAGGGACGCGCCGCCCAGCTGACCGCGGATATCGCCGCATGGCAGACCCGCTTTGCAGGCAGCGTGACCCTGTGGGTCAGCTACCCGGACGCACTGTGCACCGCTGCCACTGATGCCCTTGGCACCACCGGTACGTCCCTTGGCATGGAAAATCTGCTGGTCACCAGCAGCACCGCACTGGATGCGGACAGCCGCGCTGCGCTGGAGCAGGCCGCTGCCGACGCCGGTGTGAAGCACGTTGTGGTGCACGATACCGCAGCGTTCCGCTGAGAAGCGGCTTTGATAGAGAGGGGAGGAAACGACTATGAAACCGACTACCTGTTTTGCACCCGCACACATCCTGCTGCCTTCGGAGCAGGTGCCGCTGGAGCAGTGGGGCTGCATCGCCTGTGACCAGTTTACCAGTGACCGCAGCTACTGGCAGCGGGCAGAAAAGACCGCTGCGGGTGCGCCCAGCACCCTGAACCTGATCCTGCCGGAGGTGTATCTGGAGGACGGAGACGCCGACGCGCGGGTGGAAAAGATCCACGCCACCATGCAGGACTACGCCCAGAACGTGCTCACCCGGGCGGTGGACGGCTTTATTTATGTGGAGCGCACCGAGCAGAGCGGCCGGGTGCGGCAGGGTCTTGTAGGACGTGTGGACTTGGAGGCTTACAGCTACCGCCGGGGCGAAAAATGCACCGTGCGCCCCAGCGAGTGCACCGTGGAAAGCCGCATCCCGCCCCGCATGAAGGTGCGTACCGGCGCTGCGCTGGAAACGCCCCATATCATGATGCTGGCGGATGACCCGGACTGCACCCTCATCGAGCCCATTGCCGCCCACAAGGACAGCCTGCCCAAGGTATACGAGGGCGAGCTGATGCTGGGCGGCGGCCATGTGGCAGGCTGGGCAGTGGAGGACCCCGCCCTCATCGCACAGATCGAAAACGCGCTGACCGTGCTGGGCAGTCAGGAAGAATTTGACAAGAAATACCCCGATGCCACCCGCCGCGACCCGCTGACGCTGGCCGTGGGCGACGGCAACCATTCGCTGGCTACCGCAAAAGCCTGCTGGGAGGAGCTGAAAAAGACCCTGACCCCGGAGCAGGCAGAAAATCACCCCGCCCGCTGGTGTCTGGCAGAGGTGTGCAACGTGCACTCCCCGGCTATTGAGATCGAGCCCATCCACCGGGTACTGTTCAACGTGGACTGCGCCACTGTACTGCTGAGCCTGATTACATGGAGCGATTCCAACATGGTAGGCTGCTGCTTTGGCGGCAGCAAAAAGCAGCCCTTTACGCTGGCAGGCCCCCACATGGCCAATGTGCTCAGCTTTGAGGACCCCACCGAGCCGCTGACCGTGGGCACCATTGACGATTTTATTTCGGATTATATCGAGCGCCACCCGGAAGCAAAGGTGGACTATGTGCATGACGAACCGGCTGTGCGTGCTTTGTGCAAGCAGGGCGCAGTGGCGTTTTTGATGCCGCCCTTCGCCAAGAGCGATTTGTTCCGCGGCGTCGTGATGGGCGGCGTGCTGCCCCGCAAGACCTTCAGCATGGGACACGCGGAGGAAAAGCGCTACTACATCGAGTGCCGGAAGATCACAGAATAATAGGAGAACCATGACATTTAAAGAACTGAATCTGTCCGCCCCGCTGCTGCGCGCTGTGCAGGAAGCGGGCTACGAGACCCCCTCGCCCATTCAGGCAGCGGCCATCCCGCCGGTGCTGGCAGGCCGGGATCTGATGGGCTGCGCCCAGACCGGCACCGGCAAGACGGCGGCCTTTGCGCTGCCCATGCTGGACCGGCTCACTGCCAACGCACCCCGCCGCAAGGGCGCTGTCCGTGCGCTGATTTTGACCCCCACCCGGGAGCTGGCTTTGCAGATCGGCGAAAGCTTTGAAGCCTACGGCAAGTACCTGAAATTGCGCAGCACCGTCATCTTTGGCGGCGTGGGGCAGGCTCCGCAGGTGGAAGCGCTGAAAAAGGGCGTGGATATCCTCATCGCCTGCCCGGGACGGCTGAACGATTTGATCGGGCAGGGCTTTATCGACCTGTCCGCTTTGGAAATTTTTGTGCTGGACGAGGCCGACCGAATGCTGGACATGGGCTTTGTCCATGACGTGAAAAAGGTCATTGCAAAGCTGCCCGCCCAGCGCCAGAACCTGATGTTCAGTGCCACCATGCCCGCCGAGATCGAGCAGCTGGCTGCCGGCATCCTGCACGACCCCGCCTTTGTCAAGGTGGACCCGGTGTCCAGCACCGTGGACCGCATCCAGCAGAGCCTGTACTATGTGGAAAAGGGCAACAAAAAGCTTTTGCTGCCGTGGCTCATCAAAAATCTGCAGCCGCCGGTGGTCAATGCGCTGGTGTTCAGCCGCACCAAGCACGGCGCGGATAAGATCGCAAAGGATCTGACAAAGCAGGGCATCCCCGCCGCCGCCATCCACGGCAACAAGAGCCAGACTGCCCGCGTGACCGCGTTGGAGGATTTCAAGTCCGGCAAGACCCGGGTGCTGGTGGCCACCGATATCGCCGCACGCGGCATTGATATCAGCGAGCTTTCCCATGTGTTCAACTACGACCTGCCCGAGGTGCCGGAGACCTATGTGCACCGCATCGGGCGCACCGCCCGCGCCGGTGCGGACGGCACCGCCGTCAGCTTCTGCGCCCCGGAGGAGCAGGAGTATCTGGCAGGCATTGAAAAGCTGAACCGCCGCAAGATCCCGGTGGTATCCGGTCATCCGTGGGACGGCGTGCCCGCCCCGGTGCGCCCGGTGCTGCCCGTGCGTGGCAAAAAGCCCCGCCCCGAAGCGGAAAACTTGGCCGAAGCGCCGAAAAAACAGGCCGAAACTGCGCCCGCAAAAGCTGCAAAGACAGCTGCGCCCGCGCCGAAGCAGGAGCCGAAGGCTGCAAAGAACGCGGTGCCTGCAAAACCGAAAAAAGAGGAAACACTGATGCAAGACAGCAACACAAAGCGCGGAGCCCGCAACGACCGCCGCGCCAACAACCGGGGCGCAAACGCCCCCAAGGAAGCGGCAGCGCCCCGCGCCCGCCGCGAGAATGCCGCCCCCGCCCGGGGCAGCAACGCCCAGCCCAAGTTTGACCCCCATTTTGTCAGCGCCCCGGAGGCTACTCCGCTGCGTCCGGCACGCAAGACCCCTGCCGCTCCGGCAGCACCTGTCATCCGCAGCGCACAGGAGCCCCAGAATAACCAGAACGCAAACCGCAGCGGCAGCCGCCGCAACGACCGCAGCGACCGGGGTGAACAGCGCAATGCCCGCCCCGCAGTCCAGAGCAATAACGCCCGCCCTGCCCGCAGCGAGCGCGGCAATGCAGGAAACCAGAGCCGCACCGGCAGCGCACCCCGTGCCCCCAAGGCCGAGCCTGCCCGCCGCGGCCGCAATGCTGCCGCCCGGGACGAGGACCCGGGGCTGATGCTCATCAGCCGCCGCCCGCCCCAGCAGAAGTATACCAGCTTTGAGGAGTATATGGACGCCCACGGCGGTGCCACCGCACCCATTGAGGATCACAGCGAAGAAGTATGAGCCGGAACGAAGCCTTTGCCCCGTGGCAGTGCCCCCTGTGCGGCGGCGCGCTGCAAGGGGAAAACGACCTGAAATGCGCAAAAAGGCCACTGCTTTTGACCGTGCCCGGGAGGGCTACTGGCATCTTTGCCGGTGCAGAGCATGCGCACCAAAGCCCCCGGGGACAGCAAGGAGATGGTTGCCGCCCGCCGCGCCTTCCTGAACGCCGGATATTACGGCATTTCGGGCAGGCGCTGGGGGAGTTGTGCCTTGCCCACGGCGTGCCCGCCGCGAAGGACGCCCCGCTGCATCTGCTGGATGCAGGCTGCGGCGAGGGCTGGTACGACCGCTGCATCGCGCAGCAGTTCGCGGCGGCAGAAAAGCCGCTGCAGCTGGCCGGGTTCGATATCGCAAAGCCCGCGGTGCGGTTGGCGGCAAAGGCGCTGCCCGCCGCGCAGTACGCGGTGGCGTCCAGCTTCAGCCAGCCGGTGCGCACCGGCTGGGCAGACGTGCTGCTGAACTGCTTTTCGCCCTTTGCACAGGAGGAGTTCAGCCGGGTGCTGCGCCCGGGCGGGCGCATGATCTACGTTGTGCCGGGGGCAGAGCATCTGTACCAGATGAAGGCCGTGCTCTACGAAAAGCCCTACAAAAACCCGGTGCAGCAGGTGGAGTACCCGGGCTTCCGCGCCATTGATGAGCGGGAGGTGCAGGGAACCATCACCGTGCCCGCCGCCCAGCTGGAAGCCCTGTTTGCCATGACCCCCTACTACTGGAAAACGCCCCGCGACGGTGCTGCCCGCCTTGCGGCTCTGCCGCAGCTGACCACTACCATCGCTTTCCGCTTTCTGGTGTTTGAAAAGCTGTAATAAGATAAAAAGGACTGCCGTGCAGAGTGCATGGCAGTCCTTTTTTGTACCCATTCTCATGCTTGTTGATTTTCACAAGAACTGACATACTAATATATCAATTTCGCACAAAAACAATAAAATCTATTTACAAGTGCATTGTATTGTGGTACGATTTGTGCGGATTTCGATGGCGTGATACAACTGGAATGTCTATCGGGCCCGGCAGCAGGGCGTTTGCTGCACAGCTTTGGGCGGCTTTGTTCTGCACAAATGAGCCGTCTGCATTTAAAAGGAGAAATGATGATGAACAGAAGAGACTTTATGAAGCTTTCCGCCGCTTCTGCCGTGACCATGGGCGCAGTGGCTGGCATGGCACCTGCATCCTTTGCTGAAAACGCTGGCGTGCACACCGATGCCGAGGTGCAGGCCATGGTGGCAGAGGAACTCCGTCTCTCCCGCGAGGTAGCCTTTTATCCGGCTGCTTTCCGGGGCGATTTTGACAAGTTCTATGTGCTGTTCCACAAGCTGTCCCGCGCTCAGTACGAGAAGGTGGACGGTGCAGCTGTGCCCGGCATCAATGCTTCTCACTACGATATGTGTGTTGCCCTGACCAATGCCCGCAAGGCGCTGCGCCAGATCAAGGACCCCAAGAGCACCGTTTGGGAAATTTGGGGAGATCAGATGGCCGTGGAATCTCCGCTGCCCACCAACTGGGAAAATTGCTACGATAACGAGGGCTTCCGTCCCTTCCTGAACCCGTACCTGCTGCGAGATCAGGGCAAGGTGAAGGGCAACGTGATCATTATTGCAGGCGGCGGCAGCACCCACCGCAACAACGTGGTGGAAGGCTACCCGGTGGCCGAGTTCTTCAACAAGAACGGCTACAACGCCTTTGTGCTGCAGCGCCGCGTCAACCCTTATGCCGCTGTGGATCAGCAGCTGGATCTGGCCCGTGCTATCCGCTACATCCGCCACAACGCCTCTGAAAAACACATCGGCAAGACCGATATCATGATCGCTGTGGGCTTCTCTGCCGGCGGCATGAATGTGATGCAGGTGGTGGCCGACCAGTTCGGCACTACGAATACCCCGGATAAGGTCTACCCCAGCTACGTCTGCGATGCTGTGGACCATGAGAGCGCCGACCTGAATGTGGCGATTCCCATCTACGGCCTGTTCGTCACCGGTCTGAACTTCACGAAGAACCCCAACCTGCCTCCGGTCTTTGGTGTTGTGGGTCAGAAAGATGGCCTGAGTGCGATGATGCTGCCCTCTCTGCCGGAGTGCGCGGATATCTTCAAGGATTTCAGCTTCTATCTGGCACCCGATGCGCCCCACGGTGTGGGTCTGGGCACTGGCACCAAGGGCTATGTGGACTACTACACCCAGATCGCCCAGTGGCCGGATATGGCTGTCAACTTCATCGAGAGCCGTCTGGGGCTGATGGAAAAGAAGATCGACATGGACTCCGTGGGCTTTGCATGGTAAGCTGCCCCGACAGGAGTACCTGAAAAACAACGACCCGCCGCATCTCTTTCAGTGCGGCGGGTCGTTGTTTGTAAAAATGTTATGTATGATACTCCATCCATTTACCCTTCCACGCATACAGGATCATGAGCAATGCGCCCAGACCCCAGCTGACGGGGTAGAGGATGAATACGCCCTCGATGCCGGAGAAGAAGGGCAGCAGGAACTGGATCCATACCACACGGAACAGGCACAGCGAGACCAGCAGCACCACCATGGGCGGGATGCTGGCACCCGTGCCGCGCACGGCACCGGCAAGGCCGTGCAGGATGCTGAGCAGGAAGTAGAACGGACAGAACCACCGCATGGCCAGCTTGCCGTAGGTGACCACGGCCTCGTCGGCGGTGAACAGGTGCAGAATGGCGTCCTGTCCGGCCAATAGCGCCGCGCCGGTGCAAAGGGTGTAGATGACCCCAATAGCAAGGGTGACCCACACCGAGCGCTTTACCCGGTCCAGACGCCCCGCACCGTAGTTCTGCCCCACAAAGGTGGTGGCAGCCATGCTGATGCTGCTCACCGGCAGGATGTTGAAGCCGTCGATCTTCATGTAGGCCGCAAAGCCCGCCATGGCGGCGGCACCGTAGCTGTTCACGCTGGCCTGCACCAGCACGTTGGAAAAGGAGATGACCATGTTCTGGATGCCGGTGGGCAGACCCACCCGGATGATGCGGCCTGCCATTTTGCGGTGCAGCCGGATGGCGGAAAGCTCCACCCGGCAGGCGTCCTCGCTTTTCATCAAAAAGCGCAGGCTCAGCACGCAGGACACCAGCTGGCTTAAGTCGGTAGCGATGGCAGCGCCCGCCACCCCCATCCGCAGCCCCACGATGAACACAAAGTCCAGCACGATGTTGGTCACCGACGCCCATGCCAGATACACCAGCGAGCGGCGGGAGTTGCCGGCGGCGTTCAGGATGCCGGCGGTCATGTTATACACCACGCTGAACAGCACCCCGCCGAAGTAGATGCGGATATAGGTCACGGCATCGGCCAGCACCTCGGCGGGGGTGTTCATGGCCACCAGCAAAGCGCGCCCGCAGGCAACGCCGCCCACCGTCAGCAAAAGCCCCATGACCACCGCAATGGCAAGGGAGGTGTGCACCGCCTCGCGGGTCTCCTTGTGGTCGCCCGCGCCCAGATACTGCGAGACCACCACGCCCGCGCCCACGGCAAGCCCCTGACTGAAGCCGATGAGCAGATAGATGGGCGACCCGCTGGAGCCCACGGCGGCAAGGGCATTGCTGCCCACAAAATTGCCCACGATGATGCTGTCGGCGGTGTTGTACATCTGCTGCAGCAGGTTGCCGAAGATCAGCGGCAGGGCAAACAGCAGCAGGCTTTTTACAATGCTGCCCTCGGTCATAAGGGTAGCGGTATTCCGTGTTTTTACGGCGGCCATGGGGCTCCTCCTCTCAGCGCAAAAAATCGCTTGTATCCCTTAGCATAGCACAAACCCCGCCCCGGGACAAGGGGCGGGGCTGACGATTTTAAATCGTCTCACCCGCAGACAACAGCGGCGGCGCGGCGCTGCCGTGCAGCTTGCGGGCAAGATAGTTCTGTGTGATGCGTACCACCGTACCGGACAGCGCCACCACGCCGATGAGGTTCGGCAGCATCATCAGGCCGTTGAAGGTGTCGGAAACGTCCATGCAAGGTCCAGCCGCATCACCGCGCCCAGCGGCATCAGCGCCACGAACAGCACCCGGTAGCCCGCCCCTGCCCCTGCGCCGAAGAGATACTCCACGGCCCTGCAGCCGTAGCAGCTCCAGCCAAGAGTGGTGGAGTAGGCGAACAGCAGGATGCACACTGCGATGAGCTTTGACCCCAGCGTGCCAAACACGGCGTCAAAGGCCTGCCCAACCAGCGCACTGCCCGCCGCCCCGGCGGCAATGCGCCC